>Ga0181380_1000366_pt1 | contig 20571 bp, 22 predicted proteins | sample 3SPOviralmetaG_FD_130116 | JGI IMG/M metagenome (GOLD analysis project Ga0181380, IMG submission 130116) | Marine viral communities from the oligotrophic San Pedro Time Series (SPOT) site, San Pedro Channel, CA, USA - 3 SPOT_SRF_2009-08-19 | ecosystem: Environmental > Aquatic > Marine > Strait... | reverse complement strand
CTTGAACATCGTGCTCCTGACACAAGATTAGTTTATCGGCAAAGTCCTGCATCTTCTCTTTTGTGTTTAAGTGCTCTGTGTGCAGACTTGCTGTGATACTTGCTCTATGAAATGGCTTTACTGCTTCAACATACTGTTCAAACCAGCGCATGTTGCGACTACAGTTACTAGTCATGTGTACACTAGTATAATTAGTATTGTCTATATCATCAGCCAGATGCTGTAAAATATCCAAGTAGCCAGGATGGAAAGTAGGCTCCCCGCCACTAAGACTAAAATGATAACTATTAAATCCGTTTTCACGTGCCTGCCTTTTTATCTCATCTATTGTTTTTAAGCATAGTTCTGTTGGCCTATGATCTTTGCGGTCGCTTCTTGCATAGGGCCAGCAGTAACTACATTTGTAATTACAAAATCTGCCCAATAACCAACTAACTGTAAAAATATCACGATAGAGTAATGTACGCTGGCCTACACTAACAATATCGTCAAACGGTATTTTAGTAAAGTCATAATTACTCCATTTTAAGTCTTCGGTCATGTAGTCCTCTATAAATATTTACATGAAGTATCTAATTAAAACTCCAGGTCGTACAGGCAGTCATATAATCACTTCTTACTTAAACAATAATAACATAGAACATGTTCATTGTCAAGAAGTATGGATACCAGACGATCCTACTAACTGGGTATTTATTAACAACAAAAGACACAACTGGTGGGATATGGTATGTAGTAGAGTGGTAACAAGCCATACAAAAGAATACGGGCCATACACTAGCCAAGAGTTAAGTATTACAACAGATATCGAATATCTACTCGATAGTTTTGCATATACTAAGTTTCGTTATGATTTGCACGATATGCAGCAACAGAAGTACAATTGGAGTAAATCAGTAACTATATATCACGAAGATATGCTAGATGATATAAACACGCTAAAACAAATAGGAGACTTTGATACTAGTGTAGCACTTAGTGATTATTATACAAGCCCTTATATGTTTTCAGATGTAATAGTAGACCACGATAACTTAAAGATCGAATTTGAAAATATCATCAAGGATCTAGTATGACTAGACTAGTAGCATTTGGATGTAGTTATGCTCGAGGAACAGGGCTTGACGATGTTTGGGACTTTGAAAAAAATTGCAGCATATTTCCGCAACCTAGTAAGTATGCGTGGCCTCAACTAATTGCCGACGAGTTAGGGTTAGAATGTGTAAATCTAGGAAAGGGCGGATATAGCAATAAAGCAATTTGGCATACTATTATAAACTTTGATTTAAAACCTAGTGATATTGTTTTTGTACACTGGAGTTATTTAGATAGATATCATTATTACGAAGCTAATGACAACGGTATTATAGTTGATCACAAAGGCAGTACTGCTAGAGACAAAGCATTTTTTAAGCATTTACATAGCGACTACGATATGTTAAATGATATGTATATGCGAGTTAATCATATTGATTCGTTATTATACGGAACTAAAAGATACCATTTACAAATCAACAATACACCTGCACCATTATGGAATAACACAGAAGTATTAGATGTGTATCTCAATGACTACAAAATAAAATACCCGAGGGCTAATGATAACAGCCACCCGGGTATGTTAGCTCATAAAGAGTTTGCTATGCAGCTACTTCAAACTCTAAAGTATTAGTAATACCTCTTGGTTTATACTTTCTGTGATCGCCTTTGGCTTGTATACCTTTGCCAATGCACAAGAAAATATACGGTTGCCATTTCCATCCTTCAGGAAGTTCTTCACTAGTTTTTGTATCAAAAGTTTCAAGTGCTTTAGGATTGTATGCTTTTAAGCAACAACTGTTAAGACCTAGTTCCTCAACAGTACAAATTGCGTTCCACATATTTAAACCAAGTCCAACTAGAGTAGCTTCTTTACCAGTTGTAAATTCTTTAGTTGTCCAATATCCATTGTGAGAACTGTCAACAGGTACCGGTATACTATATGCCAATACTACTGGTGCTTCAAACTGGTGATTAAAACAAATGCCCTTTTCTTTCCATTCGTCCATCGAATATGCAAGATAATTTTCTTCAAATTCATTTTGTGTTTCTTGTGTGCAATTATCAAATGTTCCGTGCATATATGGATACATTGCATCCTTTACATCTTGTGGAAGTACATCAACTCTATAGTGAAAATTATTTCCTAAACTAGGAGTAATTCCGTTTGCTGCTCCAAGTATTTTTTCGATCTTTACAGCATCAATTTCTTCTTTAGAAAACTTACTATAACTTGCTCTATTAATTGTTAAATTTTCTAAGAAACTTTGATTTGTTTCGTGTGTGCTGCCTTCAAATACTTCTTTCCATAGATTGAATAAGTTTTTAATATGTGCTTTTTCAATATTATTTCTATCTTTACTAAGCATATCTACTAAATTAGTATGTATCCATTGCTCAATTTGCAATTCAATATTTTTTGTCTGACGACGATTACCATAATAGTGCTGACTTATCATCATCTTTGTATGCCTATCGCTGCCTTCGGCAAGATCTAATTCGTATGCTTCAGTGATTAAATCTACATTTTTTTCGCAGTAAGTAAGTAAGTCTTGCGTTTTATTAGGATACACTATTTGATTAGGAAAATTTTCCAGCACATTCTCTTTTAGAGATTCTAGTATGGTCATTGTTACTCCTCGATTTGTTGCTTGTATTTATCATATAATTCTTCAACCGCTTTTTCAAAATATAAATCGTTGTAGTGTGCGCCGCAACGTGCTATATACTTTTGATTGCCGCTATCAGTAACTAGGCCATCAATGACAAATTTAGTTATATTACATATACCGTTCCACTGACTGTGCAATGTTTGGTTAATGCTATCATCTACAAAATTAGTATATTGTTCATTTTTAAAATGAGTCTGATAATCTTTATCATTATGAGAAAAAGGATTTAAATTACCGTCTTTAAAATCAAACCATCGGTTAGGATATGTATGTTGATAGAATATACCTTTGGGTTTTATGCCTGCATTAATTATTTTAGCACTGTTAATCATACTAAAATAATTACTACCGCCTGGAATTCCTAAGTTCACACAGTATGCGCCTAGTTTTTCCTGCATAAGTTTTGGTAATGTTTTTTCATATGCTACTCCAACTCCAAACGTATGACTACACCCTATGAATACAAAACTATTATTCCAGTCAATACTATTCCATTCTTGTTCTCGGTATCCTTGACTATTTAAACTGTATGTAATCTTTTGCTTAGTTTGTTTGCTATAATACTCAGTATTTTCTGCATTTCGTTTATACCATGCTTTTGCCCATAATTCCGGCTTGTCGTTTTCAGTGTAATTAATAGTTTTTGGATAGCCTGATCTACCAAATCTTGTATCAAGTAATTCCATAATTTTCTAACTTCATTTCTTTAAAACTATGTTGCCATCTTATATTACGAGCTATATCAAGATCATTTAAGTAATTCATAAAAGTTTTACCTTCAGTTTTCCACAAGTCTTTTTCTAACATATGGTTAACATAAAAAGGCACTTTATCAGAATATTCTCCAAAATTGTAATTGTTAATTTTATCTGCTATAATTTGTTTAGTTTTGTTTGGCAATACTTGTGCGCTCATATGTACAGGCCATTCAACATGATTAGCAAAAATAAATTTAATATTTGGAAAATGTTTACGCATATAATCAAAAGTGTCTACTAGATAAAACATGCTTATATTACTACAGGTCCACTGAACTCCAATATCCAAATGCTCATTATCTTTAGCATACTGTTCCATTAGTTCTAATTTTTTAACAAAACTATCCCACTTAATTGGAAATCTAAAATACTCGCCTGGTTCTTGTATAGCATCTAAACTTAATCTAATAACAACTTCTTTAAAACTCACAAGTTGTTCAAAAACTTTCTCTGTAAGTAGTGTACCATTACTTACATATGTAAGTGTTATATCTTTTGCAACATCAGTAAATGCTACTTCTTTGATAAATTTGTTGTGTTGTTTATTAGCAAATGGTTCTCCGCCTAAGAAGTTAAAACGTTTTGTGTGTTCTAAATTTTCTTTGATGTTGTCCCAAATAAAACTATCTTGTTCGATCCACTTGTTATCAATGTTGTAGTACTCTGTATTAGGATATTTGTCCAACATTGCTTTATCTTCGTTCCATTTGCTACTAGCACCAGTTCCGCAGTGTATACATTTTAGATTACAAATAGTACCAACCCGTATATCAATGTTGCTTGGATAATAAGGCACACTGCCATCTTCAGCAGTTTGGTCTATCAAGTGTGCATTGCTATCATAATGATATTTGTTTTCTTCAAGACGTTTGCTGCGTCCATCAAGTTCTTCAACATACTTACAGCGTTTGCAATTTTCTGGCCAATTACCTTGTAAAAAATCTTTGCGGATAGATTTAAAGTAATCATTATTCCATTCGTCACTAATAGTACTACCCTTGAGTTTAACTTGTGCTGCTTTTACAGTAGCCTGATCGGCATAGCCACAAGTACGTGGTCTGCCAAAGGTGTTGGTGCTGAAGTTAATCCAAGGAAGTATACAAGGTTTCATACAAGTCTGCCAAATGCATACGCTCTTTCTAAACAAAACCAACAAATTCCGCAATGTTTGTATTCTTGATATCCGTCTACAATATCGCCTTTTTCTTTTTCATATGTTTTTTTATTTTCACAACTGTAAGTTAAAGGCAATAATTCATCTATGACACCCATTTTATTATACAGTGCAGCAGTACCGGCACGTTTGTCCTTTTGTACAAAAGGTAATACTCCTAAAAATGGTTCATTTATTCTTGGAGGTATATTTCCATAACCTATAGTATCTTTATTTTTATTGCTATCTCTATCAGCATCACGTTCCTTAGCTTGTTCGAACGCCTGTTCATAACTTTTAAAATGCATACCTTCTATATTCCAGTATTTTGCCATTTCTTCTGCTACTGGGTTTTCTGTTAAACCGCCATAATATATGTTTACTTTTTTGCTATCTACTAATTTTGCTAAAGTAATATCTTGATAATATTCATAATCTTCTACTGTCCAGGGATGAGCAAGATAATATTTTAAATGTTCTACAGGACGTATTCCTGTTTTTTCAGCTGTATAATCAATAACTTTTTTTGCATAATGACTATACCAATCTTTTGTTTCTGCATCTAGTGTAACTACATAAAGAGGAATATCTAATCCACGTTCTTTCATTTCGTGACACAATGTATAATATACTATACTACTATCTGCACCTCCGGATAGTTTTACACTTACACCAAATATAGGTTCTTTAAAATCTGTTATAGCTTCGGTAATATGTTCTTTAGGTTCCCAAAACTTTTTATCATATTGGCTCATGCTATACTCCTGTTCATAAAATTATTTATCTGCGCACTTAATGAATAAGTAGTTATATGAGAGATAGTGTTAAACGAGAATATACAAAAGACTGGATACAGTATGATAGGCCGCAGCCTATGTATAGTAGTGACATAAACAAATTTTATGATAACTTTTATCAGCATAATCCTGTACATACTCCAGACTTAGATCAGCAGTTTAAAGATACGTTTGTACAATGGTTAAAAGATCACAAGTATAGTACGTTTAGTGGATTAGATACATTTCCAAGACACGATATAATAAATGGATGTACTCAATATATAGACGACCTATACCAACGCTGCGGCACATTACAAACGTTTAAGGACGATTATAAGTACCACTGGCGTTTGAATAACAACATAGAGTACGCTACAGTAGATACACTAGATCCTAATAAAGAATTATTGATAGCAATGCCGTTTCCATTCTATGGCGATGTGCATCCTGATATGACTCAAATACTAGATCGTTGTAGCGAACAAAATATACCAGTACATATAGACGGTGCCTGGATAAGTTGTATAAGAGATATAAATTTTAATTTTAACCATCCTGCTATACAAACTGTTGGTATTAGTTTAAGCAAAGGCGGCATGGGCGGTAATCGTATTGGTTTACGTTTTGCCCGTAAAGCACCTCAAGGTGCTGTAACTATCATGAACGACTTTAACATGAACAGTCAATCATTGGTTAGCATGGGTATAAAGTTTATGGAAGAACTTGGCCCTGAGTACTTTTGGCGCAAGTACGAATTGGCGTATCAGCAAGTTTGTACTGATTTTAATTTAGAACCTACTAAAGCAATACACCTTGCTAACCAAAACGGCCAGCCTGTTGGTATTAGACCGTTGTTACGATTTCTTCACAAATAGTACCTGAGGTTTAGGATCACTATTGTTAATAGTATTGTTATATCTAAGAGAACGTCCATTTTGTAATGTATGTAATCTTGCTTTATTATGTTTTGATTCGAAACCTTTGCCTATACACAGAGCTAAAAATGGCTGAGCAACCTTATGTGTTATGCCGTATTTTTTATGCAAGTGTGCATTTATTCTTTTTACAATCTTGTGACCAGGATCTTCAGTACATCCTATAAAGCTAAAGTCGTATCCGGCATTGAGAGTTTCTGTCATCATAGCGCCACCTATAATACCAGCATGGAGATGATCAAAATCTTCATCAATTGTCTGGCAGCAAAAATAAACCAATGGTGCGGTTATAGGAGCAATTTCATTATATCCAGTTCTATTATTTTTAAAAACTGATTCTGAGAATAATTCTTTTGTATCTATATCATCCTGTGTTGTTTTATATATCTGTACTGTTCCTTTTCCGTGTGTTTGAATAGGGCAAATTTTAATTATTTCATCTAACTTTTTTTCAAGTTCCAACGGCACAGGTTCATCTAAATATTGTTTATAGTTTCTTCTCTGTTTACTCCAGATATTCATTTTAACAATTCCTCAAAAATAGGATCTAATTCTAATATATTAGTACCTCTACGACTATCCAACATCAATACATAATCTTTATATGCTTTTAATTCTTTCAAATCAAATTCTGCATTTTGCATAATATTTATTATCTTATTTGCAAGCTCATTATTTTTCTTTTCTAATTTACTTATTAAACGTTGTTTTATATTATCAGGAATAGCAGTTAATCTTCCCGGAATATCATACAACTGATACATTCCAATATTGTTTATTGGAAACTGAAAGAAAAAATCTATCCATTTGTCAACTAATATAAAACTAGTTGTCTGTAAAACTATTGAAAATTTGTAGTTAGTTGCATCGTTAATAATTTTAAAAATATTCTCTTCTACTTTATTCCATTTTGCGTTTTGTCTGATATATTCAAAAACTTTTCCTGTACCATCTACACTTATGCCTACATCAGTTTCGGCAAATTGATTTGCTATATTAGTCCAAATTTTATTATAAGAAGTAGCATTAGTAGTATATGCTAATGTAATATTTTTTGCATATCCCCTATCTGCTACTGATTTTAATTGTTGGAAAGTATGAACACCTGCTGTAGGTTCGCCTCCATAGACTCTTAAAATTTTAACATTCTCAAAGTCAAACTTAGAAATATCTGTTATATGTTTTTCAACAGGTTGCCTTAATCCAAGATTTATTTCTTCTTCTTCGATTAAATTGCTGTTATTTGCACTACACATAATACATTTTAAATTACAAATGTTACTAGGCCAATATTCAAACAACTCAAGATGTTTTGCTTGTCTTGCCTGCCTCGGACTATATAAATTTTGTTTTTCATTGTCAATGCAATCAAAACATGATTTATTTAAAAAATCCATATTGTGATCAATCATTGATTTTTTAATACGTTTTATATATTTTGAAGATTTGTATTCACTAAGATCGCCTTGGTACTGTTCGCCGTTCCATACACAACATGGCCTTACTCCATTAGTATTATAACTTAATTCAGTCCATGGTTTTGTACAAAAAGGTTCACGCAAAAATTTCTCCAAAGATAGGATCGAGATCGTAAATACTTGTTCCCCGTATACTATCTAACCATCCGTTGTATCTCTTGTATTTAATAACTTCTTCAGGATTATAAGTGTGCATATTTAAATGTTTAATTGCTTGATCTGCTGTTGGATGATTTAAAGTTTCTAAATATTTAATTTTATCTGCTTTAATATGATCAGAAATACAATCTAGTTTTCCTGGTACTCCGTACATCGGCGCCATGTTGATTACTTCGGGAGGAAATTGTAAAAAATATTCTATCCAGTCTTCTATAATTGCAAAACTTGTTGTCTGTACAACCATTTGTATGTGATACTCTTCTGCTATATCGATTATCTTATGAATATTGTTTTCTACTTTTTTCCATTCAGCACCAGTACGAATATATTCATACGCCTTGCCTGCTGCATCAATGCTTAAATTTATATTGATATCTTTAAACTTTTCTGCTCTACTCATCCAAGGGTTGTTTATACTTGTACAATTTGTTGTATAATTTAACTTAACACTATCCGTCATATTGTTTTCTATAAAAAAATCTAAAATAGGAAACATTCTTTTATTTACAGTTGGCTCGCCTCCTAGTAATGCTAATGTTTTTAATTCTGATAAATCAAAATCCATAACATCAAGGGTATTTTGTTTTTCAATAGGATCCCAGCCGTTTGCTAAAAACTCTTCTTCAATAAGACTGCTGCTGTGCATACTGCACATTCTGCATTTAAGATTACAAAGATTATCCGGTCTATAATCTAATTTATTAAGACTATCAATTTTATAATGATCTCTTTTTACATTTTGATTTATATATTTCCTAGCTGATTTTGTGCTATGTTTTTCTGTAGTAATACATTCCGAACATGTTTTTGAAATTACATTCATATCACGATTTTGCATTGCAGTCTTAATACTATCAAGGTAGTCACTATTGTGATAATCTTTTACTGCACCTTTAAATTTTTCTCCATTCCACTCGCAGCAAGGGCTTACTCCACCGTTGGCGTATTGAGCTGTTGTCCATGGAGCGTAGCAGAACGGTTTAGATTTCATTATAATTCCACCCTACAATGTTCCATGTATCGCAAGTACGATAAGTATCAGTCATATGCACATGAGATTGTAGCATATCTTTATGACTAGGACTATTAGCATGTTTGATCATATTGTATAGTTCTAAGATTTGTTCTTGTTCTTCTTGTGTATATTTTGATAAGTCTATATTTTTTATTTGTTGTTTTACTTGTTGTCTAACACTATCTGGAGTATTGTCTAATTTATACCAAGGCGCACCGTTGAGCCAGCTAAAGCCAACTTTAAATCTGTCTTGGTAATTTGTATACTCTTTAAAGAACTTTATACTATCTGCTAGATTAAGTATGTTTAGATTGTGAGGAACAATGGCAAACTCGCATGTTATCCACGGATATTTTTTAAGTATATCAATTTTTTCTAATGTGTCATTCCATTTTAGTGGCCAACGTAGATACTCGTAAAAGTTTTTTCCACTGCCGTCGATACTATAATTAATGTGCAAGTGGTCAAATGCTTCTAGTTTCTGTATTTGTTCTTCTGTAAAACTGCCATTGGTTGTAATGTTAAGCCCGGGCAACTGCTTTCCGCTTTCTAATAATGCATCTATTAGTCTATCAAAGTGTACATTTATAAAAGGCTCTCCTCCTGAAATTTCTAACTTGCGGATACTATCTGCCCTTGCTACAATATTATCTATAATATTTCGATACCAAGTTTTACTTTTACTCCAGTCATGTTTTTTAGTTACAAGTTTGTATAGATCAGGATCATCTATACTACTGGTCATAGCTTTGTATTGTTTTTCAATTAAACTACTTCGACTAGCATTACATATTCGACAGGCTGTATTGCATTGATTACCAAATGTAATCATTATATGTTCAATGCCTTTATCTGGTTTGCCTTCATAATAAGCATTACGCTTTTCACGCATACTTTTTGCACCATTGTCCTCTTGTCGCCAACAAAAGTCACATCCACTCACACGTTCACCGTTATCTAATTTATTTTTTAAATTAGCCAGCCAGTCACTAGACAAGTACTCATCAAAACTTTCTACATCAGGACGTTCGCCAACATACTGACAGCAAGGGCCTAAGTTACCTCTACTGTCAAAATGTATTTGTTTGTAAGGTTCACTACATCTGTGCTTGTTCTTCACGCCATCTCTCTAACAAATCGTCATCTAGTTCGATCATAAATGTCATAAGCAAGCCCATTTTACTATTCCACTTTTTACGTGGTTCGGTATCAAGAGATCCTTCATTGGTTGCATGTAGCTGTACAGCATCAAAAATACAAGGTGAGCCTGTACTCCAATCAAATACACTTTCTGCATTTAATCCAGCTAATCTACGATATGGTGTATTCATATACTTGTTATGAAATGCTTTGTCAAAAGGCTCGTTACTTTGCGGCATTGCTTTGCCGTCTCTATCGTAGAATTGTAAATGACTGTAATCAGTAACAATCTCATAAATGCTTGCAATGTTTTTGGTCTCGGCACCACCGTTGTATACTTTTGCCCAACCAATATCACGTTGCTCAAAGAATACAATTTGTCCGCCATCAAGGTCATCAAGATGTGATCCAATCCATAGAGGTGTAATAATATTTTTCCATGTAGTATATTTACGCTTTGGGTCATTTAGTGGCACTTCTTCGCACATGCCACGATAGCCTTTTTCACGCATAGCATCCATGTGTAGTCCATACTGCTGAGGTGTAATAAAATAGTTGCCACCAATAGTAGGAGACTTTTCAGCTACCGGGCCTAAAACTTTGTCAAACTTATCTTTGTAACGTTGATATATAGGTTCCATATCAACATCGATAATCACAGTACCGTTACGATTTAATCTTGGCTTATTATAGTCAGCAGTAAAACTATTTTTCCATAGCCAGTCAAGTTCGTCTTCATCAAATAAGTTCTCAACGCACTCTGCTTTACTGCTATGTCTTCTTACATTCTCAATAGCAATAGGATGATCCATTGGTAACATATAAAATCCAGGTTCGTCAGGTGTACTCATTTTGTTTCTCCATATATTCATTTAGCAAAGGATTGACTTCGGAAAGTGTTAAACCTGTTACTTTATCTATATTTAAAGTAAAGTCTTTAAATTTGTCAAACATCTGGTTAGGCTCAATACTTGCATAATATTTTTGATTGTAATCGTCTTTGATTTGTTCTAAATATTCTTTAGGCAATACATGCACACTTAGGTATTCTGGAACAACTAACAGGCTACTATAATGATTAAATCCTAAACTTTTAGCATAACTTTTTACATTTTTCATATCGTGTAAATTATATGCTTGTACTGTACTATAAATTGCCATATTGATGTTTGTTTCAGCAGCATAGTTTGCCCATTGCTGTGTAACATTGTCAACTGTATTCCACGTTTTGCCGTGTCTTACATAGTCGTTTACATTTCCAATCCCGTCGATACTAAGTTCTATTGTTACTTTTTTAAATTTTTCAAGTGTGCTTAACCATTTTTTAGGAAACAATGTACAATTAGTATTGCATTCTAGTTCAATATTTTTAATTACATTGTGGTAATCTAAATATTCAAATAGTTGTTTTGTTTCGGGTGTAATAAAAGGTTCACCGCCAAGGTATTTAATCTTTTTCAACTTGTGTAAATTTACATCAGCAAATATACTAGGTACATCAATCTTTGGTTGTACAACAGTATGATGATATTTTTTAAGATTTGAATTTTGTTCTACTAGTTTATTCCACAGTGTACTATAAGTTGGCGCACACATTTTACATGCCAAGTTACATTTGTTACTTAGACTAAGTTCAATGTATTCTAAATCTGTTGTGCCAGAGAATTCTTTGTTGAGAACTTGACGCAAACTAGTATGACCACGTTCTTCTTCTTTCATGCATTTTTTGCAACCTTCATCCCATCCAGTTGTCATATTATTAACAACACCTTGATAAAAATCACTTTGTTGATATTCAGTAAAACTTGTTTTTGTAATATCAACATGCGGAAAGCCATTGAATCTGCAACAGGGCCTCCAGCTACCTGCAACAGTTATACACATATGATTGTTAAAAGCATTACAAACCGGCATTATCTTTTACCCATTCTGCTGTTCTTTTCAGTCCTGTCTTTCCAAAATGTGTGCCTTGATCCCAATGTTTTTCACAATACGCTCTACCAAACTCGTCTTCTAAACACAGAATATCATGATAGCCTCTCTCTTTTGCTTCAGTTTGCATATAATAAAAATCTACATTGTCTTTCACATATCTAACAGCCAAGTCATACTCTAACTTCATAAATTCGTCGTTTACTACACTGAAATAATTTCTTGCCAGTTTTATTGCAGGTTTTTGTGCATTTAGCATAGGCTTTTGACTAGCTGTTTGAGCTACTACTATTTGAAGGCCGGCATTGTAAATATAATTATTATACATCCTGGTACCATAGAAGGCTTGTCTATAATCAAGCCAATTTGTATTGTCTTTCCAATAAGTTAGGCGTTCAGGTCGTGTCATTTGAAAAATATAAAAATCGGCTGGATTGTGTTTTTTAACCCATTGTAGTTGATACACACTCCACAAGATACTAGTACCTGCCACAGCATAATTTTCTATTGTCGCATGTGGCATTAGTTTTTTTAAGTACAAAGGCCAATTTTTATGCTTTGCTGATCTGACATCGCCATGCGTCCAACTACATCCAAAAGTTGCTATTTTCATATTTTCTCCAAAACCCATTTTGCAATCCATTCGCAACCTGCTTTGTTGTAATGTTCACCTTCATCTGCAATAAAACTATCTAACATATCTTTGCCGCCAGTGTTGATTACTTCTTGATTTATTACAGGGTACATATTTAATTTTAAAACATCTTCATTGTGAAAAAAACATAACGACGATCGTTTTTCTGCATATTCGACCATTGCTCTATATTCAGCACGATAAATCTCTTTAGGCATTGTACTATAGTATGCTTTCATTAAATCGTATTTTTCTTTAGATGTCCAAAAACTATTATTCTTGGGCAATGAGGTGTGCCCCATTGTTATGCAATTAATATTCCTGTAAAAGCCATCCGATATGTCAAACATTTTATAATTTTTTGTAAAATTAATATGACCATCAAACACTTCGTGGTCTTCAGGAAAAAAAGTTAGTCTGCCTGGATTTGTAAATTGGAAAATTACTTTATCATAATCGTTGTGTTTTATTGCTTTATTATAACAGTACAACTGAAAACTGAGACTGCTACCTCCTAAAGCGTAGTTATCTATATACCATTCCGGACGTAATTTAGACAATGCCAAAGGCCAATTAAAATGTTTATCAATCGCTCCTACACCGTGTGTCCAACTGCATCCAAAAGTTGCTATTCTCATTTAAAGATATCCTTCATTTCAGGAAACGTTTCTTCAAAAGTAATTCCACGTTGCTTATCACACAACCCTAAGAACTCTTTCATTTCAGGTAAGCGTTGACTCCAGTCTTCACTTTCCATAAAGCTAAGAATACCATCTAGTCTTTTGATACCATAATCAGCGCTACGCCATTGTTCGTATGTAATTTTACCTTTATGCCAACTTGGAATACCTAGCTCCCAGTTAGCTTCCCACCAGGGATACCATGCTTCATACTTTGCTCTACATTCTTCTTTGAACCATTTAGGCAATACTTTTACATTTAGATGTGCAGGCCAATATACAAAGTGCTGACTAATACCGCCGGCGCCAAATGGCCACATGTTAATTTTTTTAAATCCTTGCTCTAGTTTCCATTGTATAAAGTCTGGCAAGTAGTATACATTAAGTGCCTGAACTGCTGCTGCTATAGTAACTTCAACATTATTGCTTGTTTGTGTATCAAGTAAATGAAACACTTCTTCTTGTCTACTCCACTTACTTGGATAACGAATGTAATCATTCATCTCTTTAATACTATCTATTGAATAGTGGAAACGAACAAGTTTAAATTCTTTCCACAGATCAAATAAATCCTCTCTCCACTCAACTCCGTTTGAGTTATATCGTAGTTCTAGATCTTTTGCATAACCCATTTTAATTGCATGTTCAAGTATTTCATAGTGTTCTTCGATAATAAGACTTTCACCGCCTGCGAAGTAAATCTGCTGCATACTAGGCATTTGTTCGTAAAACTGTTCCCAGAAAACAGGATTCTGTTTATGCCAATTGTAGCTACTACCGTTAGTGCTACCTTTGTTGTCCCACTGCATAATTTCTTTGAGACTTTCGTTTTTTACAGCAGGGAACATTGCTTTCCAGTCTTTGATCCAACCTGATGAATCGTGCGGGCTACACATAACACATGCTAACTGACACTTGGTACCGAAGCGTAAATCAATATATGCTAAGTTAGGCGGAACACTTCCGTCTTCGTTTGTTTCTTGCAATACCTTATCCACATCAACACGTTGACTCCAGTAGTTTGTTTCCCACATACGCTTACTGCGATGTCCAGCTGCTTCTTCTTTATAGCATTTTAAACAGCTAGGTGGTTTTTCTCCCGCAAGCATTTGTTTACGAACATTCTTCATATAGTCGCTATTCCATGCACTTTGGAAGTCACTAACATTTAAATTGTTAGGACGTCCTTCGTCATCTTTTAGTATGCCTACTTGGCCGCCATGCTCTTTATCATTAGTAGGACCAACTGAACTGGCGTTTGCTGTACAACATACTCGCATACTTCCGTCTGGTCTTGTACTAAGGTGTACCCAAGGTAATAGGCAAAATGTGTCTGATGGATATTTTTGTTCTGTCATAATTCGTACCTGTTCTGTGTTTTAGTGACAGTGTTGCTGTCAAAATCGGTTGCTATATGTTTATTTTCCCAGCGTTGTCTACGACTTTTAATACAAGTATTTGTACAAATAGGATTGCAGTCGGTAGGATTGTTGCCGGCGTGATTTCTATTTTTCCAACTTTGTGTTAAATCTTTTGAGAAAAATTTACCATTTACTATATCTTCTATTTCATTATAATATGCATTGTTCCAATTTTTTCCGTAAGCATCTTCATATCTTTTGCTATGCTCAGGAAAATGAACAACTTGATAGCGTACATTGTACAAGAAACAACATGGAAAAATTTCTCCTGTGTGTGCTACAAAATAGGCCTTTTCGTCGTTTGAGGTTTTACAATAGATATCTCCGCTGTGGTAATCTTTATCACTCATACTACGAACATATCTATCCCAGTTCCATTGAGATCTTTTCTTTTCTAATTCAGTCATTTCATATAATTTGTCTAACTCTCTATTGTCTAAACAAGTATCAGGACGTTCTTTAAATCTAGTGAATCCTATTTCTTTTGCTAGTACTTTTGCTTCTTCTATTTGATGTGCATTCCAAGGAAACACAACCCACTGCCATTGAGGTTTGCCACCTGCAGCAACAAATGCTTTTGCGTTTTCCATAATCTTGTCAAAATCTGTTCCTCTACGATATATCGAATTTGTATCTTTTAATCCATCAATACTAAAATTTACATTGTACTTTTTTGCGTGTTTAAGAATATTTGCCATTTCTGCCCAGTATTCTGGTTTACGCAAGCTGCCATTAGTATGGATTATAATATGCTTATCAGTATTATATACTAAATGTGTCAACATGTCAAGAAAGTCAGGATGCATAGGAGGATCATCTATACTACCGCAAAACTGTATTTCTTTAATGTCTTTAAAAAAATCAGCATCTACAATTTTTTTAAAAATGTCTATGTGCAAGAATCGATTTTTTACAATCAAAGGATTAAGTTTTAGTTTATCAAGAGGATCGGCTCGACTACAACCAATACAATTAGCATTACAATTGCTACTGATTTCAAACTGTAAAACTTTTGGTTTATCTAAATAATGCATTTATCTATCTCAATATCGCTACCGCATGTACATTCTTTGTAAGCACAAATAATAGGGTTAGTTAATAAATTTACTTTTTCGGGCGCTGTTTTAATATTGCCCATAACAACTTTGTTATTACAAGCATTAGCAGGCACAACATCTCCGTTGGCTTTGATAACTACAAGGTCTTGTCCAATATTACACGCCCAACCTTCAAATTTATTTTTGCCTGCCTGTATTAAATCGTGATTGTTTTCTTGTGTAATAGTGCCGTCATCGTAATAGCAATCTATACCTAAACTAGTTTTATTCTTTTTAGTGCTAGGACGATTGGCTGTAGTTTTATGTGCTTCTGCCATCCACTGTCTTTGTTCATCTGTATATGGCATCCAATCTTTTTGACCAAATTCAACTTGTAGTTTTTTAATCTGTATAGGTACAACAGTGTTGTCACGTAATTTTTCAAATATACCTACACACTTATTCCAATCATTAATATCCATTAGCATTTGAATGTTAGTTTGGCAATCATCTTGTATTGCATTAACAACTTCAATTGTGTGATCAACATCTGCTTCTTGATGGTGATAACTTATACTTACTTTGTCTATATAAGGCTTTGTGCGATTCCACCATTTAAGTGTTCTACTACCGTTGGTTAGGATATTAACCATACTGTTAGGATCAACTTGCTTTATTATTTCACTTAACTTTGTAAAGTTTTTCCATACAGTAGGTTCTCCACCTAATATAGTGTATATCCTATAATCATGGTTGCTCTGTTCTGTAATACGGCGTACCACAGTTTCACATTGCTCAATCTCAGGCCAATACAAGTCGCCGCCGTTGCTGTCCGGAGTACAATATGTGCATTTAAAATTACATACGTTTGACAATATCCAATCTACAACAAGTATGTTATTTTTAGTTTTAATTTTGTATAATTGTGTCATGTTATCACTGTATTATATATTGGAGCAGGCTTTTCTTTGCCTCCGCATTTATTACATATATCAATACTCTCATATTGCCATGCCGAATGTAAGTCATTGGCAAATTCTTGTGTTAGGGTATGTAAATTAGCATTTCGTATGTGGTTGTTTTTATACTTAGAGTAATTAAAGTTTGTTCTTAAATCTAATTGCCTTCCACTAATATAGCAGCATGGCCAAATGTTGCCCCAAGGATCAATTTGTAGCATACCTTCTTCGGCATACGGACAAGCAAAACTTCCTATAGGTGTTACAGCGGCAGTGACAGGTGTTGCTACATGCGAACGAAATGTATCACGTCTAGCATATTTTTCACTAAATGTTTTTGTATCCGGGCCAGATAACTTTTGCTGCGGGAAATCTTTGTATGCTTTCATATCAACATCTGACCTATTACGGTTTGTTTGAAATGCCATGCACCCTGTTGATTTAGCAAACTCGCTTATAGCATCAATTTCGTCTTTGTTATAATCAAATACAATACACTTCCATATACTGTTGCCGCCAGCATTGTTAAAAGCACGTAAATTATCAATACGTTTGTTCCAATCAATTCCACGTCTGTACATATCATGATTATGTTCAAGTCCGTCAATTCCCCATTTGATATCATGTTTAGCAAACTTTTGTAATACTACAGCAAGATCATTCCACAACTTTGGATTACGTGCGCCACCATTAGTATTCAAGTTAAGATATACATCTGTTTTTACTTCAGCAAGTATTTCCATCATATCAATAAAATGAGGATGCATACTAAAGTCACCAAAGTTACCATTGAAAATAATTTCTTGTATGTTTTGTAAATTGTCTGCTGTAATAAAACTACGCCAATCATCAATGCTTATATGATTAAGTTTTAGATTAGGATGATTTTCGCCGCCATCAATGTTCCTGTCACAGGCACCACAAAATGCATTGCAATAACTTGTGCAATCTATTTCTAACTTTTTAATTGTTTCAAATTTATATAGATTCATTGTGTTGTGTCGGCCGATTTGTTTTATGTAAGCAGGTATTACATATTTTGTAAGAGCTGTCCTTCCAAGCATTGGATAAGTCTATGTGAAAAAAGTCAAGGATACTTTGTAAACTTTGTAACTTTATATTATTATAACTTAAATACTTATCGTACGGAAAGGGCTTGTGTCTAGTAACTTGATTACCTTGAATAAAACAACACGGCCATACTACACCAAATGGATCTATAACTACTATACGTTCTCTTGCAAAGGGACACTCGCTTTCTATTTCTTGTAACAAGGGAATTATAGTCGGAGACCAATTGTAAAATACTTTATATTTTTTTTCAAACTCTTCTGGACTGGGTGCTGTTATAACAGATTTAGAAAATTGTTTATATTTACAAACTTCTGTAACTTGTTCTCTGCTACGATATGTTTTGAATTTTTTACAGCCAGTATTGTATGCAAGTTTTACAATATCTTCAATTTGATGTTTGTTATGATCAAAAATAATAGTTCTACACTGAGCAAATCCTCCGTTTTGAGTGAATGTTTGTAAATTACTAATTAATTTTTTCCAAACTACACCACGACGATATATGTGATTAGTATCTTCTAACCCGTCAATAGTAAATTGCACATAGTGATAATCAAATTTGTTTAAAACTTTTGCCAAGGCTTCCCAAAAAATTGTATTTCTTGCTCCACCGTTAGTACTAATCTTAATTATCAAATCAGTTTTTACGTCTGCTAATAAATGTAAATATCCTACAAATTCAGGATGCATAATAGCATCACCAAAATTTCCGTCAAAATGTATTTCTTTAATATTTTTTAAATTTTGTTTTGTAATAATTTTACGCCATGTTTGTAAAGACATGTGTTTTAAATTTACATCTTTATGAAGTTGTCCGCCTTGAATGTTTCTATCGCAAGCACCACAAAATGCGTTACAATAATTTGTTATTTCTATTTCTAAAACCTGTGTAGTATCAATTGAGTACATTATTTAAACTGCTCTGCAAATGGATCAAATTCAGCGCCGCACTTCATACTACATACTTTAAGTTTGCCATCGCCGCAACTTGGCTTACTCCAACTGTTCTGTATATCTTCAAAGATACCGCTATCAAAAACTTTAGATAATCCTTTACGTGCATCAAGTACACCTTTATCGGGTATAAAGTTCCATATCTGTTCTGCCTTAGGATCTTTGTGCCACCATTTGTACATACGTCCAGCAGTCCAACAACATGGTAGCGCCAACCCTTCGGCAGTGATAAACAAACTGTTTTCTTTTTTAACTTTACAAACAATAGGTGCTGCATCATAATATGCATCCATAGTGCCATACTTGTTTATAATTACATCCTGTTTGCTAAGAGCTTTGTTTAGATACTTAGCATCTGGCTTTTTAAGTTCTTGTGTTTCTTTGCCTTTTCGATTTACTGCTTGATGCGATTCTTTCTTTTTAGAATCTTGTGTAATAAAGCGTCCAGTCTTTTTCTTCATAAACTTTTCGCAACCCCATTCATTAGCAAGTGCTTCTGCTTCTTCTACTTGATGTTGGTTATGTTCAAATATCAAATAGTCCCAACGTGCCCTGCCGCCTGCATCTATAAAGGCTCGCATGTTGCGTTCTACATTATCCCATACAACACCTTGGCGATACAAATGATTAGTGTCACGCAAACCGTCAACACTAAATATAACGGCACCCATCCTTCCAAAAACTTCAGCCAGTTGTCTCCACCATTCTTCATTTTTTGCACCTGCATTAGTATTCATACTTAGCCACATATTAGGATTATGAGATCTAAAGTATTCAAATATTTCCAATGTATCTTTAGCAACAATAGGATCTCCTAGGTTGCCGCACATGTACATTGTATCAAGTTGCTTGATAAACTCTGGTGGAAAGATGTCCACACAATCAAGCAAAGAGAGTTCATCAAGATTAATGTGAGGGTTAATACCTTTGCCATTCATGTTTCTATCACACATAGGACAACTTGCTTGACAGTTTTGTGTAACCTCAAGGTGTATTGTTTTTATATCTTCGTATCTATACATCCATTATCAACTTTACATCTTTCCCAGGACCAGTTTTACTAGGTAAGTCTCCATACTTATCGATATACCAATGCACAACTGCCAAATACCAGTTATGACTATTATGATGTGCTTCTTTATTGAACATCCATATGTTATTGTTAGTAGCTTCGATAGTGCTTAACGCTCTAGCACTTTCTACTTGCATTTCCCTTAGTGTTAAATTACTTAAATCCAATTAACATAAACCTCTTGTACTTAGGTAGTTCTAGTTTGCCGCTGTATAAAATATTATCCATAGGCGCCTTTACTGCAAACTCTTCTATACTTCCAACACAATTAACGTGTTCTTCAATTTCATAATAATCATTACTTTGTAATACAACCAACTTACCGTTAGGTATCTTTGCATACCATTCTGCAAAGTTTTCAATGTGTTCACAGCTTGTATTTATAATTGTATCTGGAGTGTCAAGAATAGGTTTGCTCATTCTATTGTTTGCATTACTCCAACTCTCCCACCAGTGTTCATCATATGTAATATGCATAATATCTTTAGTAACTGCTTTGAACCGCCATTCGTCTACAAACCAAGGCTTGTTAAATACTTCAGCAATATCTACACAACTAGGATCAATGTCAAAAGATCTAACTTTATCTAACTTAATGTTACTTTCAAATAACATTGTAGCAAGTGTAGCGTACCATCCTGCACACAGATATACTGTGCCTAACTCTACATTACATTTTT
>Ga0181380_1000365_pt1 | contig 20589 bp, 15 predicted proteins | sample 3SPOviralmetaG_FD_130116 | JGI IMG/M metagenome (GOLD analysis project Ga0181380, IMG submission 130116) | Marine viral communities from the oligotrophic San Pedro Time Series (SPOT) site, San Pedro Channel, CA, USA - 3 SPOT_SRF_2009-08-19 | ecosystem: Environmental > Aquatic > Marine > Strait... | reverse complement strand
TTCTGGATCGTTTGCAATTTCGTCAGGTATGTCAATAAGCTTAAAGCCGTCGAATAAATCATCATTAAGTAATGACTTAATAGTTTCAGGACCTCGCTGGTCAATAAGGTTAGACAATTGTGCACGCATTAGCCTAAAAGCTGAATCGTCTTTTGACAAATCTAAGCCTTTAACTCCTTTGCTATACATGCTTTGTGCCTGCTTTAACACCTGGAGACCAACAGTGGAATCTTTAAGAAAATACTTTGATATTTCAGAATGATCTAAATCACCAAATTGTGTTTGATAAGTAAAGCTACCATCATTATTAATAACCCCATTGTAGTTTTTATTAACAAATACTTCATCAAGAGCAGCTATTTTATTAGCATCCATGCCTTTTGAAACGTTTCTTCTATTGCTAACATACTCCTCTGTAAGCTCTTGCAATTCTTTTAACTTGGTGTTATAACCTTCTAATGAGTTTTTAGCATTACTCATTATGCTAGTGTATTGCAGGTACTCAGGTGAGCCTGTTTGACCTGATGCTTTAAGATTAGCAATTCGTCGGGAAGCGTCGGCATATTGCATGCGATTGCCCATAAGCCCCGTCTGTAAAGCGTTTTGCCATGGGCTTGGTATCTTTTCAGCAGAATAATCTTCTGGTAAATCTTCTAGCTTAGAATAAACAAAATTGTCTATATTAGCACGCATTTGCTTTTCTTCCTGTCTCCGGCGATACCTCATTATATCATCGTAGCGGTTTTCTTTTGTAGCCACTCCTTTTACCTGAGGATTTTTATAAGCAGCCGCTCCTGCTCCTCGTATATTATATACACCTAAATTTACTGCCATGATATTTTGTTTATATTAATTTGGAGCTAGGGATTTAATTTATTAGCTCCCTTCTCCAGGCCGCCGCCACTGCCAAATCCTCCTCCGGCTACCATTTCAACACCCCCTGTTATAGTATCTGTTATTCCGCCCATTAATGCCTGTTTAGCTGAAGCCCTAGCTTCTTTGGCTGCGCCTAATCTTTCGCCCGCCATACTAAGCATATTAGAAGTTTTTGCTGCTTCCATTTGTCTTGATTGCATTTCGCCGCCGGCAACCATTTGTTGACGCTGTTGCTCACCTTGAGCCGCCATTGTTTGGTTACGTTGCTCTTGTTGTGCTATAGACGCGGATGCCGCTTGTGCTTGTTGATTTTGTGAATTAGATAAGCTTTGCGCTAACGCCGCAATACCTGAACCGCCGGCTGCTGCCGCTAAACCACTCATTACATTAGCAGCACCTTGCTGGCTTTGTTGTGCTGCAAAATCCGCTGCTTGTGTGTTCACCGTAAGATCCTCGTATGGGTTGCTCATGTCTTGATACGGGTTAGATGTATCTAATTCAGCATAACGTTGTTTCATGCTATTAAATTCACCCTGAGCGGCTTTTTCCTCCCTTCTTCTAGCTCTACCGCCGATTGAAGCACCTACTATATTAGTAAGGCCACCAACTATTTTGCCTATTGCCATAATTTATTGTATTTTATGTTATTTTAATTACGTGTTTGCTAGCTACTTAAAGCTATCTCACTATTTACAGCATACAACTCTTTTTCTTCTGTAGATGTTATTTCAAATTCTGCCTCTGCATAATAGCCTATTATGCCCGATGTATTTGCTTCAGTATTTTTAGCAAAGAATATAAAATCGCCAGCTTCAGGCCTTTTATTACTGTCAGTCACTTCGCATGTTATTGTATTATTCGTTATATTTATGCAAGGCCCTATTTCGTATATTTTATTATCGGTAGCATCCTGAAAAAATATTATATCTGCACCCGGATAATTATTACCTGAATCATTATTAAACTGCAAAGATACATTAAGCGGATTATTAAAAGATAATGTTATTTGTGCCATAATTATAATATTATGTTAATATTCAGTTGTAGCTCTTAAACGGAATGACTGGATGGCTTGCCCTGGTCTGGAAATTGAATCTGTCAAAATTACTCGCACATAATACGTTCCTGCATTAGGTATTGTTATACCGCCCCAGGGATCGCTGTATGATGTTGTAATACTCCTATTTGTAGAGTCTAATATTCTTTCTGGGTTTCCTCCTCCCGGGGGATTTGTAACTTCATTAGTTCTGGCAGAGTTACTGAATAGTTTAATTTCCATAGCATGAACCGTCCATGTATCATTAGCGCTGGTTTTTTCACATTGAATTCTAAATACAGTATTAGACTGGGTTGTAACAACCGATAGTCCTGAAAAAGTTCTTTGAGTATTAGTCCGAGGTGAACTTGTTGTATATGAATAATTTTTAGTTGCTACCCCAGTGCCTGATTGGTTATCATCATTAACATTAAATGAACCGTAAATTGCTCCGACAACCGCTGGAACCTCGTTTACAATAATACTAACAAATCCTCTTGACCCAATATTATTTAATGAATCTTTAGCTTTAAACTGAAATTGAGTATTAAAAGAATTTGAAGCCGTGTGGTTAAAATACAAATTATTAGAAGTTAGAACATTTGTAGAAGAAGCTGTAATAGCAGCATCACTAAAATTAGACTGGTAATGCAAAGTGCCTCCTGTAGGCGCTGTTGTTAATAAAAATTGAAGAGGAGTATGTCCTGTTGGGGATCTTCCCTCTAGCACTATAGGCGAAGTTGACCCGGCACCTTCTGTTACCTCATGAGAACGATTATCTAATTGACTAATAGCTAGCGGGTCACTTGTTAAATTAATAGTAAGTTGTGCGGTGTCGCTATCGCCGACTGGGTCTGTAACTCTATACTTAATTATTTCTTGCTGTTGAATTTCTCTTCCATTGTTTGAATAAACAGCTTTTCCAGGTGCGTTTATTGCATTGCCGCTTTTATTAAAATATATAAGCCCATCTGTCGGCGGTTGTATAATAGTGGTTACGCCATCATCCGCAAATTCTTTTGGAAAAAATTGATATTCTAATTGTGAATGGCTGTGGTCCGAGTCTTTAACATCTAAATCAAAAGAAATAAACTCGCCGCTTTTGCAAGAAATCGTTTGATCATTTGCTGTAGGTGTACTATTTTCTAATAAAACTGTTATTTTACCAATAGCACTATCTTCGGTGCCATCATTGGCTTTAAAAAATATTTCATCTTTTTCAACAGATGCATCTGTATTTGTATATTCTACCTCGGATATTTTTACAGATGGAGGACCGGCTGTATTAGAAACAGCAACAATTGAACCTAAATTGCCTGCGGACCCTGTTGATGAAACAAGGCTATGCGTCATTGTATCACCATCAGCATCCTGTGATTTTAATTGCAATTTAGCTTTTCCTAATTTAGGACAAGGAACTGTAATGTCGCTAACAGTTGTTTTATTGTTTATTTTAATAAAAGATGTAAGATCCAACAAAGACGTTACATTTGCATTTCCAATTTCACCAATATTCCCGGCTATTTGCAAGGCGGCACCACCATCAGCATCGTTCAACTCAAGGGACACACTTGTAATGTTTATTGTTGTGCCTCCATTATTAGATGAGTTTGTATTCGTAAAATCGCTAGCGCTAGGTTGAGAAATTATTTTTAACGGACCACTCAATGAATTTATTGTAAATATTTGCTCTAAAATATTTGTGCTATTGTTTGGTGTATTAGAGCCTTCTGGCAGTGATACAGAATAATTCTCAGAAACTTCTACGTTATCATCCGAATGAGTTGCGCCAACCTGAATAGTCCTGTCCGCACCCTGTTTCAAAGTAAAGGTAACGACATCTTCTGTAGTAGGGGTGGTGTTTCTAGTTGTATCAGTGTCGTCATCTAAATCGTCATTTATAATAGTAGAATTATTGCTAGGCAAATTAGTATTTATAACAACAGTGTAAGTGGTTGTGTTTGTTCTTTCTGGAAATATAATATTTTCTCTAGCGTAAATACTTCCGTCCCCAAAATCAGAAATAGTAAAATCTTTATGCGTTGCTAAAGCTGTAAAAAGATCCGTACCAAAATTATATGAATTTTGATTTTGATCAGTTATAGTGACTCTAGCAACAGCATTTACGCTGCCAAATAAAGTTAAAAACCTTTCGTCCCCCGCACTGTTTAATCCAGCTTTATTAATACTGTAATTTGTTATTTCAATAGTGGGAACTATAAATTCTACAGCGTTCGCAAAAAACTCAAATAAAGCAGTACTTTCGCTTTCACTTGAAAATGTATATTTTATTTCAAAAGCCACTGCTGTAAGCCTGTTGTCTGTATAAGATCTTGTTTTAGTAATTGTATATCTACTTTCATTTTCAGCTGTTATAATAACAGAGGGTTCAATTTCAAAATGATGCCCACTGCTTGCTGTAAAAGTTTTAGAAAGTTGAGATATTGTTATTGTGGATCCAGCTGTGCCATTAGCACTCCAGCTAGTTAGCGTTTCTGAAGACGGGGTAGCGTTAGAAACGCTTGTTGTGTATGCCCCCGAAACCGTGTATTGAATCAGGCTAGCCGCTCCGTCAATATCTATAGTAAGAGTGGTATTTGCAGAAGGCATAACATAACTATCATCTAAATCAACGCTAACAAGAACAGTGTTTCCAACAGCTCCCGCTGAAGTGCTATCAGATAAAGTTATATTTGATACGCCTGTAATACTGCCTGTGTTATTTGTAAAATTAGATGCAGATACAGCATAACCCTCATTAGGCGTTATTATTAGCTGAGCATTTTGACCACCAATCGCTGCTCCACCTGTTTTAGTTAACGAAGCTGTATTTATACTGCAATTTGTTAATGCCATATTAATCGTTATTTTCTACTATAGTTAAAGTAAATTCTGTTTGGTCTGTAGCGCCAGAAATTGAACCTAAAGTATCTATCCCTTGTGTTGAAAATTCGCTAGTGTCCAGCTTGCCAGTTTGGGCTGCAGGATCCCAAGTGTTCGCTATGCCTTTTATAAAGTTATAATACTTGCCTTCTTCTTTTATAAATGTAGGCACCTTGCCATCTTGTTGATCGGTTACAATTGAGGGGCATGACCACCCAGTAGCACCTTCATAATTAAGAGTTTTAAAGTTTTTAATTTTTGAAGACTCCTGATTGTAAACGAATTTAACAGAAGATTTTACTGGGCTACTTGCACCAAAAAACTTATTACGTTCTTGATTAGAATGTTCCCAAAGCTTGCCTCCATAAAATAAGTAAAATCTATTATTTAAAGAAACACCACCTTCGGGTATTTTAGAATCATAATTTTTTCTACTTGGCCAACCTGCTACGCTTTCTTTAAACTCAACAACATCGTTATTTAATGCAATTTCGTAAGAATCTTTTTGAGCATTATAATAACCTAACACTTCAGTTGCCTTCGATAGATTAGTTTTAAAATAACCCTTCATGCCTGCGTTGGAAATAGGCGTTAGCCCGTCGCGAGATAACCTCATAATAGCACCCCTTGATTTATCCGAAAAATATATTCTAAATCCGTATGCTGCAAAGCTTTCGGGGTTTTTACTAATTCCAAAATCTCCAACAAAAGGTGTTGCATTACCTAAAACTCTATTTGTAGATATTAGATTTGGGTTACCGTCAGCATTAAATAACGCGTCTTTATTCGCTAATATAGTAATCACTTTATCTTCACAAAAAGCAATTAAGTTTGTTTCTTTAGAATAAAGTTTTTGTATACTGCCAAATGTTGGATTTAAATCTTTTGTTATTTTTTCAGCAGCTATAAATTGGTTAAGATTATTTACGCCCGATGTTGAATTAAATATCCCCGAGTATATCAATCCTGATGATCTATCCTCCTCTTCGTAAGGTGTATCAAGTGTTGTTGAAACTCTTGGCCCTTTGTCTATTGTAGGTGCGTTAAAATCGTCTCTAATTCTATTTGACTCTACGCCATTTTTAAATGAAAAAGTATTAAACCATTTTAATAAGTTATCATTTCCCACGTTGGTAGAAGCGCTCCATGTTTCTTGTGTTTCATAAAATATATTTAGTTCGACAGCTTCTTTAGGTTCTGTTTCAAAAACAGCAGGGCTACTTGCAAAAACACCTTGCGGTTTCCATATTTTCATAAAAGTATGGAGTGGAAATTCTTTTTCATACGACGGCGAATTTTTATCTCCTTTTCCGTCGCGATGAAATTGCAAATCACCTTCTAAATTTTCTTCAAGCTCAATATGTATTCTAGCCCACTCATGGCCGCTTTTATCATTTTGATATTTAGCAACACTTTTTACCTTGTAGTATTTTTTTCTCATGGTAGACGTCCATCTTTTCCTGCCGTCTGTGTATCTTTCAAAGTTATCAAATTGTATATAATAACCAGCTTCTAGCTCGTTCCACATTTGATCATGTAAATATATTTCATCATCCCCGTCATATTCAGGCCCTTTATTAAGTGTCTCAAGAGTAAGGTGGAAGACCGGGCTGTCTGGACCATTGTTCGTGTCATTCGATTCTTTCGAAGTTTCTAAACAACCTTTACCGAAAGAAAACCCATTTTGAGTAGATCTTTTTACACCTTCATATAAACCGTTGCTTGTTACTATAGGTGTGCCTTTTCTACCACCATACCTAATATGCCACCCTCTATAACCATCTTGGTTGTCTATGCCATCGAAAATAATGGTTGTAACATGTTCCAAATTATTTTCATCCACCGCTTGATTTACTAAATTTGAAAGGGCATTTTCTTTTGCTATTTTTACAAAAAACTTACCTAAAAATTCATTTGTTTCAACTTCTGAAGGTAATTTTTTAATTAATTGATAAAATATATTTGGCTTTAAAATGTCGTATGGATCATTATGGTCGTATTTAACAAACTCATAATCATTAAATCCTAAATATAAACAATCTGCATCTGACCCAAATTGCTCTTCTAAAATAATTTCAATTTCGTCGACTCCGGCCGAATGCCTATTGCTGTCTTTTATTTTATAAACATTAGTCATTTCCTTTTGGCCTGCAACTCCAAATCTAATATATATATCTTCGCCTGCTGCAGCCTGCGTAAACCAATAATATGCCTCACCTTTTTTGGTAGAGTGAGAGTAATCTCTATCAACATTGTGTCTTGAAATTAATACTCTATCGCCTCCTTTGGTTGGCGTTATGTCTCGTGTTCTAAGATAAAAACCTCTTCTGAAAGTACTAGCTCCGTTTTTTAAAGTAAAAGTACGTTTTTTTGTAGCTCCTGCTCCATAATAAGCATCAAAAACTATATTATTTTCAATCTGCAATATAGTAAGCTTATCTTCTAAAAACTTAGGATATTCATTACTTATATCTAGCACTTTAAACTTATCATTATCTCCAGGTGTTATTATAGAATTTTCTGATTTTTTAAATATTAAGTAATCGTCTTCTTGTACTTTATTCCTTTCGGCAGAATTAAAGCTTATCCAATAAAAACCTTCTTTATCTTCATAAAATCTAGCGGCAGATAAATTATAATAAGGCTGAGATGTTTCTTTTATAAAGTATTTATAATGAGTTGCCCATGAAGGTTTTGTAGACTTGTCAACATTTAGTTTAAATTGGTTTGTATTTCTGGCTTCAGCTTTAGGTACTTTAATAATAGAATTTTTAGACGAAAGAACAGGTGTCTCTCTGCCATAATAGTCTTTCCAAACAAGTCCAATTTGATATTCACGATCTGACTTTAAACTTTTTTTACTATTATCAGTTCTTGCTTGATAATTTGCTGTTATTATAGGTAAATTATCGACTGTATAATTTTGTTTGTAATTAGCGTATACAACCCTGTTACCGGTAATTTCTTGAGCTAATGCAGCGCGAGGTACATTGTCGTAGGGTCTAAGTATTTGATTTGACTCTATAACAGAGCTTACTATTTCAGATTCTATATTAAATTTATACGTACTCCAATTTGTTATATTATCAAAATCATTTTTTTTAATGGTTTCTATTTTGTATATATTTGTGCTAACAGAATCTTTATATAATACATCTACCTCAGTAACATTGTAAGGAGGCGTTTCAAAAGAAGTTATTTCTATTTTTCTAGCAATGTTTTCCATGCCAGTATTGAACCCTTTTTTATAATCAAAGTTATAATTGCCAGGCAAAAAAGCAACTTCTGAAAAAGGCGAAATAGTGGAGTACTCACCGTGCTTATATTTCCACCTATATGCAAATCTTGGAAATTTTAATTTATAAAACGGGTCTTCTTGCACTAAATTTACATCCCAAATAAGGTTACTTGCGGGAATATCTTCAGTTGCTGTCAAAACTTTAAGAGTTAAAACTGTTGAAGCAGCCGTAACTGTACCAACGTGCGTAATTTGAGCTGTTATTACATATTCATTTGGATTTCCTGATAATGTATCAGGTTCTCTGTGCTCTATTTTTAAAACATCACCTATTTTAAGAGCTTGGGTGCCTGGTTTTATTGTAAAATAAGTAAGTGCCTGATCTACTTCTGTGTTCGTTAAATTTCTAGTTATTGTAAAATTAGTAACTTGCCCGTTTCTTGCTGTTTCTTTTACATCAACAGTTGGTGAGTTGAGAGGAGATTTTTTAATAACAGTAATATGTTGCTCATTAAAATTAGAACCGTTTAACTGTGTTGTTGCTCCAAGAGTTGCTGCAGCATTAGTAGCTGAGGCTTCTTTAAATTCTTTTATATTTATAGACTTTGGCTCATTAATACCATCAGTCCATAAAAGCATACCGCCAATAAGGTTAATCCCGGTTATTTTTTTATTTTTATTAAACCTTAAATGACTTGCAGTGCTTCTAGTGTCGCATATAACTACTGATATATTTGTTTCGTCATATTCCAATATAAAGTCTTTAGCATTTGACGCCACAAGCCAATATATTTTATTATTTTGATTATCAACAAAGCTTCCCACTGTTTTAGCATCTGCAGGAATAACAATTGAACCACTTGATATTTCTTCGTGCCCTAAAATATTTCTAATAGTGCCTATATTGCCCGAGCTGCCCACTTCGCCTCCTTCGGATGTGGTTACCTCTACATTTACAGCGTCTCTATATTCACCATTAGGAACTAATCGTTCATCAAGGTCTTTATTCATTCGACCCTTAATGAATGCATTTTTTAATTCTGGCATATATTAGTGTTTAATCCATTTAGATTTTGCTCGTAGCGTTTGTGAAAGTTCTTCCACTTTAAGATTTGATAATCGTAGCTTAGCCTGCCTTGTTGCCGCAAACCGTTCCCTTTTAAATCTCGCTACAAGATATTCGGGAGTGTTTTGTCTGGTTGCCAATATTGCATGAGCTATACTTTTATACATAGCTTCTTCAGCAAATTTATGTACAAGTTTTTCTTCTTCTGTCGCAACTCCATCGCTTATGTATTTAAGAGTTACTATACGACCAGAAACGTGGCTTGAAAAGAATATCTTGCCTCTAACATTGTCTATAAAAAATAACCCGTTAGAATTCATGTGCTCAGGTGATGAACCAAATCGTTGCCCATGCAATACCTGAAATGTGTTATTTGTTTCAGTGTAAAAATCGTTCTTAGCTTCTTCAGAAAAATCCTGCTTTTCAAACTTCTTCCATGTTTCAGAAGGTGTTGCCGTTAGCAAGTTTCCTTCGCTATCAAAAAGATAATTATATAAATCATCCTGAAGCAGTGGTGTAGGATTACTTGTCTTAATAGCTGGATATAAGATTCTTTCTATACCTCCATCATCGCACCAGCTTAATTTAACGTAGTTTACGTAGTCGTGAGGAAGTTTCATTTGCAAATCAGTAGGAACTTCTATCTCTTGTGATTTCTCGCTCTTAAAAGTGTCGTAACTCAATTCTTGAATTGCTCTTTGAGCAAAAAATAACACGTTGCTTCTTTTAATTTTTGGTATAATTTTTTCCTCACCAACATATGATACCATAAAGTTATTTATAATATCTTTTAATGTTATGAATTGATAGCTGCCTAGCTTATCCTCGGCATTTATTTGTATGGCTACTATTGATAAACCATTTTTAGGCGCGCCATTAGATTCTAGTACATCGGTATTATTTGTATTTCCTGTAAATACTATTTTAAATGGCGTAGGCGGAGAAGTTGAGGTGTCATTATATGTATAATTAGCAACGTTTATTTCTTTACCATCAACGTAAACATCCAAACTAGCTTTTTCTGTAGGCCTTGGCTTTAACTGTGACTCTAGTATTTCAAATACTCTAGCGCTACCGTCGCCGGTAAAACTAGCGCTGTTATTATAATAACGTTCGTGTGTAATGTTAAATAATGCCATCTATTATGCTTTTTCTTGTTGAACGTCTTTTGCTTCTTCTGTTGAGCCAACTTGATAAATGCTTGGATCTTTTATTAGCACACCGGCTAATTGTAGTATTTTTATTACAAGATCGGGTTCTTCTGCCTCATGTAATTCAAAATCAACTGTTCCTGTTGCTCTATATAATGCTTCTCCCGCAACTGTAGTAAATTTCCATTCAGCTTCAGTAGGTTTTTTAACATAGTTAAATGTAACGCCTGTGTTACCAGTTAGCTCTGCTGCTGCGTATATTTTTATACCGCTTAAGTCTCTAGTGTATATAGGAAAATCATTAGTTGGTTTTGAAAGCGGTGATGAAGTAATATACAGATATTCGTTTTTATTTATGTGTTCTGCTTCGCTTCCGTTGTATATAACTGTGCCTAATCTGTATAAATCTGTAGGTTCTACAAAATGATTAGCAGAATATGTTGGCTGTGCTGTTTTTTGAAACGCACTTATCTTTTCTTCAAGTATATCAACCATATCCGAATACTCTGTGCTGTTGCCCGGTAATCTGCTAAACTGATTTAAATCGTAAAAATATTGTTCAAATATATCAAGCTGTGCTTGATTAGCAAATAAGTTAAACTCTACAGGGGTTAAATAACCTCGCTGCTCTTTGTTAAGTATTGCCAATACTCTTTGATATACTGTATTTATACTTATTGCCATATTATTTTTTTAATAAAAAAGGCCCACAAAGCTGTGAGCCTTTCACAACTTCTAAGCCAAACGTTTTTCTATTGTTTGGTAAACTTCAATACCTTCGTCAGTTTTAAACCACGCGGCTAATGCTGAATAAGGGTTTTCATCAAATGGTACAGTTAAAAGTTTTCTGTCATTGCTAGCCCATTTAAATGTTCGTTGATCGTTTGATAATTTTATAATGCCTTGCTCAACAGCTTTAATACCCATATTGCGTACATTAATGTTTTCATCTTGCGACAATTCTAAAAACAACTGAGGATTTGATCTAGCAAATAATAGCAAATCTCTTTTAAGTTCTTTGGATGTCATAGTAGAAACTTTATCTCCAAGCTCAACTCTTAATATTGCTTCCGCCCTATCAACATCAGTTTGTGATGCTAAATTTAAAGCTTGAATTTCCATTTCTAAATAATCTATATCGTTTTCGGCTATTTGAACAGGATTATGTTCTTCATAGACTCTTCCATTGTCTGGATGATATAGTGATAATATTTGTTGTAGAATTACTTTTTCTCTAGGAACAAACAGCTGGCCATCTCTAAATATAATATGCCCAAGTCTTGCGTTACCTTTAAATTCATCTACAAAAACAGTTTTTTGATTTATGGTATATTTTATTTCTCTTTCATACCCCATATCTTCATCGAACCAATAAATACCTTTGCTTTTTAACATAAGAACAATAGGTTTTTTATTTCCTTTTAGCTCGTATAATCTGTCTTTTACTTCCCATTTTGGAGCAGCTTTTACTGCTACCTTTTTTTCTTTTGCCATGATATAATATAATAAAAAATTTAAAAAAGTAAACCCGAGGTGGCATAACCACCCCGAGTATTACATAACTAATTTAGCTCTTGAAAAGAACAAAGTTGTTAGCCGCTTGAGTGACCAAACATCTTTCAGATAGATAGTGAATCTCCATCTTGTCAACGCTTGAACTTGTAGGCCCACCAACTGAACCAGTAACCCAAGATTTCATTCTTCGGTCATCAGCTTCAGACGCACGGTAACGTACGTGAAGGAATGGACGTCTTACATTTTTTCCAAGTTGTTGATCATATACAGATGAAGTTCCTGCCGGAGTAAGAACACCAGAAAGACCACCTACAAGACCACGGGCAGAAGCATCGTTAAGATATTTCCAGTCAGTTTTGTAGAAGTCATAAGATCCACGACGGAATCCTGTAAAACCAAGATTCAATGCCATGTCTTCTGAGTTTTCAAATACACCGTAAGCAGTACCACCTTGTGCACCTGCAGAAAGACCAGCCAAAAGATCGTCAATGTACAAGTTAGCGTCTCTGTCTAAGAAAAGTAAATTTTCTTCGATAGAACCTTGCTTATCAAGTTCTTTTAACAATAGGTCAAATTCAGATAATCTGTCATTGCTAGGCACTCCTGCCCCAGAAACAACAGCTCCAGGTGTTGCTGAATCAAATTGATTTGTAGAAACGATTCCACGAGACTCGATGGCCGCAAAGAGCCCTTCAGTACCTGAAATAGAGTTTCCGAATTCATCAGCTACTGCACTAGTGCTATCAGCTTTTTCAGCTTCAACCATAGTCATTTCTAGGTAATCTTCATATCGAACGCGAGTATCGCCTTCAGCCTTCATATACCATAAATATCCTGTTTGTCCAGCTTCTCCAGAAACTTCAACCCAACCAATCTGAGCAGTGTCAGAACCTGAAATCTCAAAGTGATCTTTGATGATAATAGGCTTGTTGGTAAAGCTTTTGAATGTAGGCTGAATAGCTCCAGTCATAGTGTCTGTAGCTTTGTCATATTCAGAACCGTATACAAAGAACTTAATAACTTGGTTATCAGAATCTGAGATGCCAGATAGATCATCAACATTTTCAGCACCGTAAGGCTTAATTGTTAATCCACTAGTACTAGTTTCAGAACCAGCTGTAACGATAGCTTTAAATACAACGCTGTTTACAGTAGCTACAACAGTTGCTCCTTTTCTAATAGCGTGAGCTTCAGTTGCGCCTGAATCAATTCCTGTAATTGTGTCGACCGCGCCAGTAACCGGATTAATCTGCCCGTTATAAGCTAAGTGAAGACGACCTTGCTCAGACCAAATAACTTGATCAGAAGCCATAGGCATTTCTGCGCCTACCATACGTAGGAAAGATGAAATCGAACGGTTTCCATAACGCTCTACTTCTTGTTCGTAAAGTTCTGGAAGATATTGTTGCGACCAGTTTGCACCACCTGAACCATGAAAGTTCAAATAGTTTGTGTTAAGAGCAGCTTTTTCCACGGAAGGAGTTACAATCCCACCGGTTAAGCCACCAAATGATACATTAGTTGCCATTTTTTATAAATTTTTAGTAATTTTTAAGTTTAAGTTTTAATTTTGAAGTATCATCGCCTAAAACTCTTGCTTTTATTCCGCCTGTATCATTAGTTTTGTTATGAACCCCTCTCGGGTCCATGTTAATGTTTTTAGCAGACTTCATACTCTCTTTTATCGCATCGGATTTACCTTGCTGATAAAAATGATTAGCAATCGCATCAGGATTCATAGCGGCAAACAAGGATTTATGATAACCTTTAGCGTCATTCATAACATTATCTTCATTTAAAAACTTTTTAATGAAATTATTAATATCGCTTTGATTAGTTTTTACCTCATTTGTATTTTTTACATTAAATCTATAGCGTTTTTCTGCAACCTTGAAATCAAAACCTTTGAATTCATCATTAAACACTTGATTTGTTTTTTGTAAAAACACATCTTGAGCTTGTTTGGCTATTTTTGATGTTTCTTCGTTTTCTGTGGTATATCTATTAAAAAAATCTACAGCTTGTTGTTGATCCGACGTCAGTCTAGACCCAGCTTTAATTTCTTCATAGTATTTGGTTTTAAGACCTTCAAGTTCAGATTTGGCTCCTGCCACTTCTTCTTTGAAAGCCAGCTTTTTTCTTTTGACGTCTCTTTCATCGTCGACCTCCTCATCAAATGTAAATTTATCTTCAATAAGAAAATCAATTTCATCTGATGATAAGTGCGGTTTAGATTGTTGATAATATTCTCTAAGTAGCGCAAGATCGTCCACATTTGAATAATCTTTGTTGAGTGCTACGTAATCCTCAAGTGTACCACCTGTTTCATTTATAAAATCAACAACTTTTTGAATATTTTCAGGAAGCTCTACGCCTTGTTCCTCTTCTTTTTGAAATGCTTCTTCAACTTTTTCCGCAAGGTCTTCTACTTCTTTAATAGTTTCTCCTTGCAATTCTTCAACTTCTGGAAGTTCTTCCAAAACTAATTCCTCAGCTTCTTCTTTTACTTCTTCTTGTCGTACTTCTTGCAGTTCCACTTTGGCTTCTTCCCCTGCTTCTTCAGCCGGTTCGCTTCCGCGTGGCACGCTGCTCTCTGCTTCTGGTTCTTGAATGGCATCTTCTGTTTGTTCAACTTGTTCTGCGGGCGGTTGAGTTAAATCAACCTTGTACATACCGTCTTCAAATACGGCTCCTGCTTTTCCTTGCACAATTTCTTCTTTTTCTTGTATTGATAGCTCTTCGCTTTCAACGACTTTTGCTTCAACTTTTTCAGACATAATAAAATATTATAAGATTATACACTATACATTACTTGGGTTCAAAAGAACCTAAGTCAAAATCACCACTAAGTATATCATTTCCTGCAGATTCAAATACTTTTGGTGGTAAATTGTTTTTCCTTTGATTAATAAGCTCGCTCTGCTGTGATGCTTGTATTTTTGTTCGCTCGTCTTTACGGTCTTCTTTTTCTTTTATAGCGGACTTGGCTTTTTCAACTTCTATGCCTTTAAGCTGCATATTCATTTGAAACTCAAGCTGCATTAAATCTTTCTTAAGCTTCGCCTCATTAGCCAATCTTTGCATCTCAAGTTGTGACTCTAATTGCTTAAGCTCCGCTTTTTGTGCTGTTAAAGCCTGCTGCTTTTGAACTTCAGCTTGCGCAGCCATCTGTTGCGCTTGAGCGTTAGCTTGCGATTGCGCCTGAATATTCTGTTGTTGGAGCTGCTGGTCACGCTCTAGCTTTTTCTTTCTGCGTATTTTTAGCATTTGATTTGCTAATTGGGTATTCTTTATTTCCCTAAGATCAATAGCGTCTTCTAAATCAACAAGCCCCCCGCTTAATGCAGCTTGTATATTATTTTCAAGCTTTTGCTTTTCTTCTTCATCCGGCATTAAATCAATAAATATACCAAAATCATGCAAATGCAACTCACTGAGTTCAGATAGTACCGAGACGTTATGGATGCCTATTGCTTGTATAAAAGCTTCTCTGGAAGGTGAAAACTCTATAACATCAGATATTCGTAATGATATTTTTTCAGAGGTTTCAGCAGTTAGAAATAAACCACTTTGTAATATATGTCGAGTAGCTGTGTTACTATTAGCAGCAGCTAATTTTTGCACACCAACTAAAGCTTTTGGGTCTGGTGCTGTTCCGTCTCTTGCTTCATTAAGACCGGTAGCGTCCCTCATCATTTGCAAATAATAGTTATACGTGCTTACAAGCGAAGCTATCTTATTGCTACCACTATTTGAATTAATTTCTTGAATAGGGACTTTACCTGGATTCATATCACCGTCAGACGTAAAAGATCTACCAATTACAGAGCCTGTTTGAAAAAACATATTTAATGCTTCTTGCGGATTATAATTTGTGCCATTGCCTAAATCTATTTCAGCAAGACCATCAGCATCTAAATAAACACCATCAGGCACCATACGCGACATTACCTGCTGCAGCTTTAAATGTGTTATTTGAATCATATCAGCAAATGTAGTAATTCTACTAACTAAAGATTCAATACGACCGTTATACATACGAGGTGCCACGACAGAATAATTCATTCTAACTTTATTTGCATCGCTTTTTGGGCGCAGCATGTTTTCGCACAGCTCCCACTTTAATAGCATGTTAGCACCTGGAACATAAACCCCATCATATAACACTTCTATATTTCTAGCTATTCTTTCAAACCTAGCACGGGGGTCCATAGGAGGGTTAAAGTTTTCATCTTTAACTATAATTTTTTCAGCGCCTGTTGTTGTATTTTTAACTTTATATACTTCGTTGTGAAAAGTTTTATAATTAAAATATAATACATCAACAGTATTGTTATCATCTCTATTTTTTGTGCTTGTAAATTTATTATAAGCTTTATAATTAGAATAAGCACCACCCGCTAGCTCTTCCAAATTTTCATTTGTTAAATTTGGAAATTGTTTTTTCAATTCATTAATAGGTATTGTTTTTATTTCACCTATATAATATATGTCTTCAAAATAAGGAGAATCAGTATATGAATAAACTAAATTACTAGGGTCAACGTAATCTATCGTTATTCCTTCAGAATTAGTATATGTTGTTTTTACAGCTCCAATGCCTAAAACAGCCAAATCATAATACATACGCTTTTTAGTAAGCTCGTATCTATTTTTTTCAAATGTTGTTGTAATCGCTTGTTCTTCAGCTATTTCAATAGCTTCTTTATAATTGAGTTGCATGTGCAAGTCTAACTCGTCCTGGCTGGCAGGTAAATCAGTAATTCCACTTTCTTTAGTTTGCATGCCAAACTCAGTTTGAATATATGAATCAAGTTCTTTAGCCGCCATATCTCTCAGTACACTTTCCATATACTGAGTTCTTTTATTCACACCAAACGGGTCTTGAGAGTATGCTTTTATATCGTAACTTCTATTAGCCATACCGTTTACCACTATATCTACAAACTTAGGTATAATAGGCACTGGTTTCCAATCTAAATTAAGATAAGATAAATCACCGTTTATTGATAACTCATCTTTATATTTTTGTACGGATTGCTCACCGCGAGCATACAATCTTAATTTGTGAAAATGATTTTGATTAATATAAAAACGGTTTCCAGCAGAATCTTTTTTAAACCATTCATGCTCTATTGCTCTAGCAACGTCTTTTCCGAACTTCGGACTAGCTTTTTCTCCGTCGCTAAGCGTTTGGCTTGGAAAATAACCTTTTACAACTGATTCAGCCATAATTATTTATTAATTTTGATTTCATGCCCTCGTTTTTATATTTAGATATATTAAAACTTAGACTTAGTTTTTCTCTTTCTTGTTTAGGTGAATACAAGTGCCTGTTGCATGCCATAATAGCTAACCCTGAGCTAATTGCCGCGTCAAACTTTGTTCTTTTGTTTAGATCGAATTTAGCCCAATCATTAAGTGTCCCATTAAAATACATTTGACCATATGCCTCTTCATCTATTAATCCTACATATTTTTGTATGTATGATTCTATTGCAGCTGCATGAGCTTGCTTAATATCTTCACTTGAGTTTGGCATACCACCAATTTCTTTTTCAGTAACAGATAATTTATTAAATACTTTATCAGGTCTATTTATTGAAAACTTCCTATAGCCCCTGCGTTTTAAATAATATAATAATCTAGGTTTATTGTTTTCTGCAAGTATTGGCATACCATAAAAGTGCAATGCCATTAATACATCTTCAAAAAACATTTCAGCTGTTTGAGGGCGTGCGATATATTCAAGAAAGAACATATTTGCAGGAGCCTCTTCCATACTAAATTTGGTTAACCCATGTAGTGCACCTTTTGAGCCCTGCCCATCGGTTGTTCCTGATATATCATATGAGTCACATCCAAACGCACCAACGTGCTCATTTCCGGGGTATAACACCCCTCTTTTCTCTATTACGCGGTTTTGAAGATTTGTAGGTGGTACCCAACTTACTTTAAACCTGCCGTTTGGGTTTGGAGTGAATACAACACTGCTGTCTTTTATTCCGTTTGCCCAGCTAAAGCCGCCTTGCGTTACGCCTGCCGACGAATATATATCGTCGTTGTAATCTATTTGTTCATATATTTTTGCAAGGTTAAATATACTATTTTGTGTTTCATCTCTAAAAGCGTGTTCTTCTGTACGCGGAAACTGCCTATACATTTCGTTTAAGGCATCCTGGTCTCCTTTTAAGCCATCAACTTCATTGTTCCAATGATCTATAACTCCGACCTCAATAAGGTCTCCATACGGGCCTTCAATCGGTTTTTCCGGCGTATCAAAGACAGGGTTTCCATAAGAATCAATGAATCCTTCGTAGTTCCATTCCATAGGCATGAACAAAGAATATAATCCTGAGCGAGTCTGTCCATTGGCGTTTCGCTTTGTAACGTCCGAATCATAATATAGTTTTTTAAAGTTTTCACCGCCTTTGTCTAAAGCATTGCTTGTAGACCCCATCATACATTTGCCTATAACCCGGCTACCTAACCTTAACGTTGTCTTCGTGACTCGCCAGTTGTTGAGGATGTTATCCGGCCGCTCCCATTTGCCCGATTCGTCGTGTACGAGGAGTTTGAGTTTCTCGCCGTCATAGGAGTTGTCACCCGTGTTCTTCCAGTCAATTGTTGTGTCAAGCCCTTGTAGCTCTTCCCGCGTCTGCCCTGACTGTATAGATTTACGCGTGAGTTTTGAAGCGGGTACTCTATATGCAAGCTCGGTTTTGGGACGATCCATACCGTCTTGTATTGGTTTAAAAAAGAACGGGTAATTAACGGATATTGGAACAACTTTATCTGTGAACATTTTCTTAGCGTCAGCCCCAGATTTGGACAGTATGCCAAACCGTGAATCGGACGATATTGTTGCCATATTAACAGCTTCTGATGATGCCATGAATGAAAAGCCAGAGCGTCTGTTCTTGAGATAGCACATTCCATAACACCGCTGATCGGCTTTGCATGCTTCCCAAAATATAAAGAATAATCTGTTTGCCTCTCTAAACTCAGGGGCCCCAACGTCAATCTTACTCCACTGCAAGTACATGTAATGAGTGCCAGTAATATAAGTAGGCTTGTTCTTGTTATAGAACCAATGACCCTCATCGCGTCTTTTAAACTCTTCATCTATATATGGTTCCCATTGATCTTTGAATTCTTCTGGATAACTTTTCCAATCAAAGATAGTTTTTATTCTATTTAACTCTTTAGGGTATTCGCTTTTACCCCATTTATTTTTGCCTTTAGTAATCTTGGCTGGCATAGGAGGCAGCGCAATCTTTAAATTTTGTATGCTATACACATCGCCAATCTGACCTGTTTTACTTATAACTACAATATCATTTTCTTTATCATAACCATATTTCCATCTACGCGCTTTGTTGTGACGTTTGAGCGTGTTTATTTTAATCGGTTCAATAACCTCAAATAAAGTTTGCTCGTACATTATCTTGATCTTTTTTCTGCAAAACCGCTAAATGCTTGTTTTTTTTCTTCTTTAGGTTTATTTAGCAGTATTGACTTTTCTTCTTCTATTCTATTTAGAATTTCAAACGCATCAAATATTGCAAGCTTTTTAGTCGCCGCTGCATTCTTAAGCCTATCTGTAGAAACATCATCTTCTGTGTTTGTTATGATTTTTTCTTCTGCAACATGTATAAGCTCATCAACCGCTTTGTAACCAGCTCGGATTATATTCTGTTTCGTCTCCTTGATATTCATATTTAATAGAAATTGAATTGGTTAACACCCTATACATTCTTTCACCATCAACAACGAATTCATATTCGCTGCTAGGCGTAAAACCTACAAGGTCATTTTTATTAATACCGTTTTTTTGAAGTTCTTTATCTACAAACTTTATTACACCTATTAAAGGTCTTTCAGGGTTTGCGTCAAATTTATCTATTGATTCAATAGGTTTTACAAAACAATACCCTTTTGGCGCCGCCCATTCTTTGTTTCGTTTATATAAAAAAACCTGCGATGGGTCTACAAAGTATTCGTTTTCTTTAAAAAACCCTCTGCTATTTTTTTCTTCACCATACACATCATACCATCTTCTAAAAACATTATGATGCAATATAACTTCATCGCCTTTTTTAATATCTGTTTTCACTTCAACGGGCGTTTCAAGAACAACACCGTTTCTACTTACATATCTATGATCAGATATTTCGGTATTTAATATTAATTCTTTATTGCCTATAGATTTTTTATTATTGTATCTATCTTCTTTTGGGGCTATAATAAAATTAAATATACTTCGCATTAATATTCTAAGTTGTATTCTACAGCTATTCCCATGTTCTTATTAAAATCTTTCCATGGCAGCACATCGTTATTTTTTTTAATATATATACTATATTTATCGTCGACTTCAACTATATCACAAATAGTATGCCCTCCGTAGACCTCTTGACCCACGGAGTAATGCATAGCTTCATTTTTATAGTCTCTACCGATACTAATCTTCCTTATCAGATTCATCTTCTTCGGTTATTTCTTCGTAAGTCCCATCTTGAACATTGATAGATACTTTGCCATATGTTTCTTCAAGTTCGTCCTGGAGTTCTTTCAATCCATTCTGTAAATCAGAAGACTGATGTAATAAACCGTGCTTTTGAATTTCAATACTTCCTATTTGTGATTGGACTTGATTTAATTGCTTAATTAGTTCTTGTAGCTTTTCAAGCTCTTTCTTTTTAATTTTTGACATAATAATTTAATTTAATTGTGGTTAATGGTTATTCTTCAGTTTCTGCAGGTTGCGCTAGAAAAGATAATTCTTCTCCGGTCACCTCTACATTTGTTGGTGTAATTATTC
>Ga0181380_1000364_pt1 | contig 20612 bp, 20 predicted proteins | sample 3SPOviralmetaG_FD_130116 | JGI IMG/M metagenome (GOLD analysis project Ga0181380, IMG submission 130116) | Marine viral communities from the oligotrophic San Pedro Time Series (SPOT) site, San Pedro Channel, CA, USA - 3 SPOT_SRF_2009-08-19 | ecosystem: Environmental > Aquatic > Marine > Strait... | reverse complement strand
TTAATATGTAATGGTGAGGTTTTTGAATGGGACTCATCCGCTACGAATGCTACATCAACAAGAGCTTCTATTATTACAGGTGCACCTACAGCATCAAGACACATGCTAGTATCTACACCGGATCGACACTTAGTATTCTTTGGTACAGAAACTACAATTGGTACAAAGACTACACAAGATGATATGTTTGTTAGATTCTCCGATCAAGAGGATATTAATACTTATACACCTACAGCAACCAATACAGCAGGTACACAAAGATTAGCTGATGGATCAAGAATTATGGGAGCCATTAGAGGTAGAAATGCAATTTATGTTTATACCGACACAGCTTTATTTACGATGCGTTTTGTAGGTCAACCGTTTACCTTTGCCTTTGAGCAAGCAGGTACGAACTGTGGACTTGCAGGTAAGAACGCAGTGGTTGAAGTAGATGGTGCAGCGTATTGGTTATCAGAGAATGGTTTCTTTAAATATGCAGGTTCACTCGAGTCTTTACCGTGTTTAGTTGAAGACCATGTGTATGATGATATTAATTTAGACTCCGGTAATCAAATGATATCTGCAGGACTTAATAACTTGTTTGGTGAGATTATGTGGTTCTATCCAACGTCAACATCTTCTGTAGTTAACAGAATGGTTTGTTACAATTATTTTGATTCATCAGCACAAAGACCTGTATGGACGATTGGAACATTAGCAAGAACAGCGTGGCAGGATTCAGCTGTCTTTGGTAAACCTCATGCATTGGAATACGATGCTGATGGTGTTGAGGGTTCTAGTTCCGCGACTTATGTACAAGGAAACACTGATGGTACATCAACATACTATCAACACGAAACGGGGACCGATCAAGTTAAGGGTGGAACGGTTACAGCTATCACAGCAAATATTATATCTGGTGATTTTGATATTACACAGAAAGTACAAAGAGGTGCTGGCCCTATGGCAGAGCTTAGAGGTGATGGTGAGTTTATTATGAAGATTAGAAGATTTATACCAGACTTTATTTCACAGACAGGTAACTCACAGGTTACACTAAACTTACGTAATTATTCAAATGATACCGCATCAAGCTCGTCATTAGGACCCTTTACAGTTACCTCATCAACGACTAAAGTAGATACACGAGCAAGGGCAAGAGCAATTGCTCTTAAGGTAGCAAACACAGGATCTGGTCAAGACTGGAAGCTAGGTACGTTTAGATTAGACATACAACCGGACGGTAGAAGATAATGGATCAAGAAACTTTTTTAAAACTCTTTAGTGGAACAGGAACAGATTTCTTACAAAATACATCTGAACTTGCTGCAAACAAATTAGCTAGCAGTTTACCTGTTTCTAGTCAACCTCCCGCAGATGCTTTTGAGTATTTTAATAATGATTTTTTTAATCAAAATAATTCAGGAATACTAGGAACCGACCAAGCTCAAAACACACTTTCTGCAAATCCTATTCTTGCAAGTGAACTAAACGCTGCAAGAAACCTTGGTGTGCCACAAGACAATAGATTTACAGGTATATTAAAAAATACAGTTGCTCGGCCCTTAATGTTTCAAGCTGGAGCAAATGTAGGTTTAGGGGCAGGCCAACTTCTTACTGGAGCGGCTAATCCTCTTTTTGCTTTAGCAGGTGCAATTGGTTCACAGTTCTTGCCATTAGGTAGAAGTAAACCAGGTATGGATTATCAATATGTGAATCAACCTGGTGGTGTTAATGTTGTAGATAATAAAATTACAACAGGTGTTCTTGCAGGTAAGAATTTCGAAAGCGCTTTTGGTTCAAGAGATTTAGGAGAAATGTATCAAAACTATATTGACCAGTTTGAAGACGAAGAAGATCTTACAGACTTTCAAAAAAGTCAGAAAGAAAAAGCTGAAGCAGAATTAAGAGCCTATTTAACAACAGGCGCTAAAATAAGAGGTTATAGAGATTCAGTTACAAATAGAACAATGACTCCAAGAGAATTTGCTTTTAATTACAATCAAGGTATCGGTCAGTTCGCAATGCCAACAACAGATGCTACTGGCAAGACTTTAGACTACACAGGAGAATCTGATACATACTCTGGCGGTGAGTCAACACCAGGAGATGATACTTCATACAGTGATCCATACGATCCAGGTGGAGGAGAGTAATGGCAAAGATCGTACAAGTATTAACAAGACCTAGTAAAGAATACAGACAATCTGTAGCTGACTCACAGGTTAGAGATCTTGATGCTATAATTCAAAAACTAAACACAACGTTTCAACAAGAACTAAAAGATGAGGTAGAAGCATTTAATTTCTTTTTACAATAATGGCTAACAGTTTTATAAATAAAAAAGCAGACTTAACAACGACAGATCTTACAACTCTGTACACGGTCCCTACTGCAAAGACCGCGGTTGTTAAATCAATCTTAGTGTCTGAGGATGCAGGGTCCGGGGCTAATATAACGATTACGTTAGTTGATTCATCGGCTAATATATTCAGTTTGTTTAAATCTAAGACTATATCCTCTAACACAACAACAGAACTTTTAACGCAACCTTTGGTTATGGAGGAAAGTGAGATCTTAAAAGTACAAGCTTCTGACGCGAACGAGCTGCACGTCATAGCTTCAATATTAGAAATACAGCCGAGAGAGGTCGTAACGTAATGCAGGTGTTAAAACCAGAGAAGATAATAACAACTATTTCTAACCTAAAAACGGGGGAAATATACAAGGATGATAAGGAGTGGAAAGCTAAGGGTATAGCAGAAACAGACATAAGAAGAGATGTAAAAGTAGTCATGCCATCTCTTGATTTGTTTCCAAAAACCAAGTAATGTGATAATTCAGGTATTTTGCCTGCCTTATTTAAAGCTTAATTACAACTATGACGATATCAAGAATGCAACAACCTAGACAATTATATGGCCTTGGTAGCCTAGTAAAAAAGATTACTAAACCTATCAAGAAGATCGTTAAAAGTCCTATCGGTAAAGCAGCTTTAGCGGGAGCTGCGGTATATTTTGGTGGTGGTGGAGGTCTTCCTCAATTTATGAGAGGAAAAGGTGCTGCAGGTTTTGGCAGCAACGCTTTTGGTTCTTTTATTAAAGACAAATTATTTGGTACTTTGCAACCAATTAAAGGAGGAGCAGATTCTATACGAGAAGGTGGGTTAATAAATCTTTTAAAAGGTGGTTTTGGAAATTTATCTGGAGGTCAAAAAGCATTCTTAGGAGGCGGTGCTTTATTATCTGCATTACCATTCTTTATGGGAGGTGCTGAAGAGGAGGAGGAAGTTATTACAGATCCGTTTAGCGTAACACCTTCTTCTATAACTGATATTGTATCTCAAGCAAAAAGAAGAGATCCAAGTTTAAGGTTTTTACCACAGACACAGTTTGCTCAACCGGGTTTCTTTACAGCAGCAGAAGGTGGCAGAGCACAATTAGCTGGAGGAGGAAATAGAGTTACACAATTATTACAATTGCTAGAAGGTACAAAAGACCCTATGGATAGAAGAATGATTCAACAAGAGATTGACATGTTATTAGGTAAGTTTGCAAAAGGTGGTATAGCAGATCTACCTGAAGTTAGAATGCTAGAAGGTGGCATGCCTGAAATAGATTATAGACAATCAGGTGGCTTTGTACCTGTAGGTAAAAAAGAAAAAGCAGATGATGTCCCAGCGATGTTGTCAAAAAATGAGTTTGTTATGACAGCAGATGCTGTTAGAGGTATGGGTGACGGTAACGTAGAAAAAGGAGCCCAAAAAATGTATGATCAAATGAAACAATTGGAGAATAGGACAGTATAATGGCATTACCAGATTATTTAGAAGATACATCAAAAGACTTTGCAAAACAATTAACGGCAACAACGTCTGTTCCTATAGATACAACTAAGTTTACAGGCAGACAGTTTGTTGGTGGTGAAGATCCATTACAAACACAAGCTATTGGTATAGCACAACAAGGTGTTGGATCTTATCAACCTTTCTTAACTGCAGCACAACAAGCAGGAGTATCAGGAGCAACAACATTAGGAACGGCAGCCACAGCACTAGGTGGTGCTCAACCGATGTTAACAGCAGCACAAGGTTTAGCTCCAACAACAGGAGCACAAGCTACAGCTCAAGCACAAGATTTTATGTCTCCGTTTCAACAACAAGTTATCGATACAACACTTGCAGAGTTTGACAGAAACAGAGCCATGCAAGAACAACAAATTAGAGATCAACAAGCACAACTTGGTGTGCTAGGTGCAGGTAGAGCTGGAGTACAATTAGCGGAGTACGGTTCAGGTGCGGATAGAGAAAGAGCTTTATTACAGGCTGGATTATTACAACAAGGTTTTGGTCAAGGACAGCAAGCAGCACAACAAGCATTAGCAAATCAATTAGGTTTAGCAGGTGCACAACAACAATTTTCTGGAGCATTACAAGGATTGTCTGGACAACAATTTGGTCAAGCAGGATTTCAAACAGGTTTATCTAACTTCTTACAATCAAGCAGAGCAGGAGATATACAAGCTCTTGGTGGTTTAGGATCATTAAGACAAGGAATTACACAAGCACAATTAACAGCAGATCAACAAGCGGCACAAGCAGCAGCCTTTGAACCACAACAAAGATTACAACAATATGGTGCTGGTTTAGGACAAGTAGCTGGCTTTGGTGCACAGGCTCCACAATTACCAACAGAAGCAGTAAATCCATTAGACAAAGCTCTTGGAACTGCATTAGGTGTTGGTGGATTGTATGCTAAGATTTTTGCTAAACCACAAGTGGTAATAAGATAATATGAGACCATTAAATAGACCAATGTTCAAAATGGGTGGCCCCGTAAAAGAAGGGATCATGGATGGTATTAGAGAACCTAAAGCCAATGGTGGAACTATTGGTGGTGGAACTATTGTAGGAGAAGATAAAGGAAAAGGTAGAACAGGATTTGTAGATCCCAGACTATTAGTGCTTCAAACCGCTGTAAGAGGAATACCTTCTTTAATCCAAAAATCACCAGCGTTTCTTAAAAATTTAACAAAAAGTGTTTTTACTAGAGCGGATAAAGCCGGTCTTGCTCCAAGAGGAACTAAACCTGATTTATTCTCTATGCAAGGATTTAGAAATTTGTTCCCTACTCAAAGATTTAGAAATGTAGCTACGCCAAAAGATCAAGTTATTCCTGGTAAGTTTCAACCTGCAAGACTTACATTTAAGGAAGCATTTACGGATCCAAAAATTATTGGACAAGCAATAAGAGAAAATCCATTTACCACGTTTCTTGGAGCAGGACAGATTAAAAATATAAAGGGTATAGTAGAAGGTGATGAAGAATTACTTTTAGGTAAAGTCAGAAACTTAGGTGTTGATGCAGTACAAGGAGCTGCAAATTATTTATTAGGAACTGAGTTTGGTAAAGAGAAACCTGATCTAGATGTTGGACAGAGAGGTAGCACTGTTGGACAAAGAGGTAAAACGTCAGATACAATAAATCAGACAACTGAAAAAGGAAATCAGTTTAATGAAGACGGAAGTAAAAAAGAAACATCAGTATCAAGATTATTAAAAGCTGTTGAGAAAAGATCTAGAGATGCTGCTGTTGCAGATTCCTTAATTGTAGCAGGTGACGAGATCAGAACAGGTGGTATTGATTCAGATACAGTTGGAAATATTACACAAAGAGTAAGTAAAGAATTTGATAAAGATGTTGAACTTAAACAAAAATTAGATCTAGCTAGAATTGAAAGTGAACTTAAAAAAGACCAAATTAAAGCACAAGCCATAGCAACAGATCCGATTGCTCTTGATAGAAGAAAACGTGCTCAATTGTCAATAAATGAAATACGAGCAATGGATCGAGGTGGCACAATATATGGAGCGAAAGGCGGAGCAAAACTTTTAGCTCAAGAGTTTGAAAGAAATACAGGTGTCTTATATCAAGGATCTTTGGGTGGCGATGATGCATTAAAAGACCTTAAAAAAACGGATGACTTTAAACTTAACCCAGAGTCAGTAATTAAAGATTCAATTGAAAAAGTTAACGGTGGTAATGGAACTTATACTCTAGGAGAAGAATTATACGAATACTTAAATGGTGTAGTAAAAAAATTAAAATAGTTTCATACCTATATATTAATGGTAGGCAGGAATAAAAAATGGCAACAATAGACGAATTATTAAGTAATACATCCTCAGGTCCCAACAATAGAGTTGGCACTCTTGAATCTGTTTTTTCAGGAGTTGCATCTGGTCTTATCGCAATACCTAAAGGTTTCTTTTCTCTCGGTGCAACATTATTAGATCTTGGTGCAGGTACAAACAAAGCCGCTGAGGTTGAAGCTTTCTTTGACGATCTTACAACCTTTGATGAAAAAGCAGAAGCAACAGCTGCAGGTAAACTTGTAGAGACACTCGTTAACATTGGAATCCCTGGTGGTATAGCTTTTAAACAAGGACAGAGATTAGCTAAGTCTGCAGTAAGAGCAGTGCGGGGTAATACTTATTTTAAACCAAGTCAAGCATTAGTTGAAACAGCAGAAGGCGTTGGTAAATTAAATGTGAGACAAGCTGGGTTGGTTCCAGGCACAGGGAGCAAGGAACTTAGAAAACGTTTAAAGAGATCTAAGTTTTTAACAGGAGCTGCCGCTGGTGGAGTTGCTGAAGGAGTTTTTGTTGGAGATGTAGAAGGCATTGGAACCTTTGGTGATTTATTAGGTGGTCCTACAGAAATTAATCGAGAAGAAGATAAAAACGATCCTGCTAGACAATTAATTAATAGAATTAAATTTGGAACTGAAGGTGCATTGTTTACCGGAGTGTTAGGTGGTATTGGAGCTACAATAAAAAAATTAGCTACAAGATCTGATGATGCTTTTAAAAATGGCTCAAGGTTAGAACAATGGTTTTTTGATGTTATTGCTACTAATTTAAGAAAAGAGGGTAAAACCACTAAAGAATTTTTTGCTCAACAAAGATCTGAAATTGGAAAGAGATCTTCAGATGCAGCTAGAGCAAAGTTTATTAGTAAAGAAATAGAACAAATTATTGATGAAATCTTTCCACCTTTTAGAGGTGTAATGTCTCAAAAATTTAATTTAAAAAAAGGTGCAAACATACTACAGAAAAGAGATGCCGCACTAAAAGTTATTAATGATATTCTATTATCGGGTGATCCTAAAATTATAAATAAACCTATATTAAATGAAGCAGGTGAAGAATTATTTAAACAAGCAAGAAAAGAAACACCTAATCTAACTAAAGATGATTTCATTAAATCATTGGATATTACTCGTCAAAGACAGTTTTCAACGATGAAACAGACTGCTGATTTTGGTGCTATTGCAGAGGCAGAAAAAAATCAACTTTTTAAATTACTAAAAGATGAACCAAGATTAAAAGATAAAGAAAATATTAATGCAATACTAGCTGGATTAAGTAGAATACGTAGTAAATGGGGTGACATGTTTACAACCCTAGGTGCAGCCCAAAGTAAAGAAAACTTTGATAACTTTGCAAAAATATATAAAGACACAGTTTCTAGTTGGCTAGGACAAACCTATGAATTGTTTCAAAACAGAAATGTCATGGGTATAGAATCTTGGAGACCAGCTGATGAAACAATTGCTAAAGCTGTAAAGGAGTTTCAAAAAGTAGCTGCAACGAAAGGGATAGATTTACAGAAAGAACAGGCTCTTTATTACGTTAATAACATATTAAAGACAGCAAAACTTAAACCTAGGATGGCTGAAAAAATTGAAATGACTGGTCCATCATTTAAAGTACCTGAAGATTTTTTTACAAAAAAATCTGCAACTGATAAAATTAAAAGTTATTCAACCGTAAAAGGATTAAATCAGCTAGAAGAAGCTGGTTTTGATAAAAAAGTATTTGAAGAGCTGTTGGGTAAAACACAAAACCCAATGCAAACTATTTTAACAGCTACATCTAGACTAGCACTAATCACAAGACGTAATGAATTTTTTAGTAACTTAGATAACCTATCTAAAAATGCTGTTGAAGAAGCAAATGCCTTTCCTAAAAAATTAGAGGATTGGAGAGCAGCAGGATCTAATCCAGCGCTTAGACCTAAAAAACCAAACGAACCCTTTGTTGTTAGTACAGAGGATGAGGCAAGAAAATTTTTTGGTGATGATTTTACAGGACCAATAGAAATTGATCCTAGTAAAACTTTAGAGGCAGGTTCTATTAACCCTCTTGAGGGTAAGTATGCAAGGACTGGTGTAGCAGAAGCTTTAATTCAAACAAATAAAACTAATAGAGATAGCGGTGCAATGATGAGACTTTATGAAAATTTTATTTTGTATCCAAAGGCTACTTCTCAAATGGCAAAAACAATTTTTTCTCCAGTTACACACGCACGTAACTTTATTAGTGCCACAGCTTTTGCTGCTGCAAACGGTATTATTCCTTTACGAGATCCTGACGCAGTTAAAAATGCATTTCGATTAGCGGGAGCTAATTTTAAAGGTACTCAACAACAACAAGAATTTTATGAAGAGTTATTAGAGCTTGGCGTGGTTAATAGTAACGTAAGACTTGGAGACTTAAGTCGACTGCTTGAAGATGTTAAGTTTGGTGAAACCATGACATCAGATAAAGGGTTACGTTTATTACTAAAACCTTTTTCTAAAATAAAAAGAATGTCAGAAGATTTGTACACAGCTGAAGATGATTTTTGGAAAATATATACATTTTCTCAAGAACAAAAAAGATTAGCCGATGCTCTATTAAAAAATGGTATTAAAAAAGGAGAGACGTTTACAGATGGTGCTGGACGAACAATAAAGTTTACGGATGATTATATTAAAAGAGAAGCAGCTGACATTGTTAAAAACAATGTGCCTAACTATGATTATGTTGGTGAGTTCGTTAAAGGTTTAAGAAAATTACCAATTGGTAACTTTGTTTCATTTCCCGCAGAAATATTAAGAACAGGAACTAATATTGTAAGAAGAGGCCTAAAAGAAGTAAATGAAACCATTGTAAGAGCTGATGGCACAACGGTAAAACCTTTTCAAGGTATAGGTTACACAAGATTATTTGGTATGGGTGCTACAACAGTCGCTGTTCCCTATGCGCTAACAGAAGCATTTAAAGCTTTATACAATGTTACATCCGACGAGATGGAAGCACTAAGAAGATATGTTCCTGATTGGTCAAAAAACTCTACTTTAATTCCAATTAAAGGTGAGGATGGTAAATTTAAATATATTGATTTTAGTCATACCAATGCTTACGATACTTTAACAAGACCTATACAAACAGTATTGAATTCTATATCTCAAGGCAGAACAGACCAAGACGGTATTATGGATGACTTTCTTGCTGGATTGTTTAATGCTACAAAAGAATTAGGTGAACCTTTTGTTAGTGAATCAATTTGGACAGAAGCAGCTGTTGATGTTTTACCAAAAGGCATACTAGGCAGAGGTGGTGTTTCATCATCTGGCGCTAGAGTATACAATCCTGAAGATACTTATGGTGATAAAGCGGGGGCAATTTTTAAACATATTCTTATATCACAAGTCCCATTTTCAGCAGATCAATTTAAAAGAATTGGCATGGGCACTCTTAAAGAAATAGGGGTGGATCAAAAAGGTGTATTTAATAAGTATGGTGAAACATACGAATTAGGGAATGAGTTAGGAGGCTTGGTTGGATTTAGAGCCGTTGAAGTTAATCCTGCTAAATCTTTAAAATTTAAAATTAGAGATTATCAACAAGGAGTTAGAGATTCTAGATCTTTGTTTACAGCAAAATCTTTAAGAGGGGGACCTGTTGATCCTCAAGAAATTGTACAGAATTACATTAACGCTAATAGAGCATTATATAGTACGCGACAAGATTTTCAAAAAGATATAGATGGTGCTAGAGTTTTAGGTTTAAGTGAAAGCGATTTGTTAAGTGAAGTTTCTGATCGTATGTCATCGATAGATTTTAGATCAATAGATAATGATATCTTTAGGCCATTAGCAATATCAGATAATGTAAGAATAGCTTTTGCAAACAATGCGGCTAATCTAGGAGTAACAAATCCTTTCTTAGAAGCTTTTTCTGCCATCATAGAAGTTCAACAGGAACTAAGAAGTTTAAATTTAAGTGATGATCAGTTTCCTTTAATACAAAATCCGTTACTACCATCAACATCACCCGTGAGCGGTCCAAACTCTTTAAATCTACCTAATATTGACCAAAAAACTTTGAGTCAAACTAGTAAAAATAACTTAACAGATCCATCTCTTTTTGATAAGTTATTTCCATTCGGATAAAATTAATTATGGCAATAGAACCTAAAAATACCCGAGAACATATTTTAGCCCTGTATGGTTATCTTACAGGAGTTAAAAGAGATATTTCCCAAATTAAAAATAATCATCTTAAACATATGCATGCAGATATTGACAAATTGGGTGGCAAGGTAGACAAAATCTACTGGGTTCTTTTAGCTACGGTGGGGACTGTGGCCTTATTCTTTTTAGATAAATTATTATCATAATGAAACTTACAGCAAATATAACTCTTGACGAGTTAACTAAGTCGCAAACTGCGGAACGTAAGGGTATTAACAATAATCCTAATCCAAAGCAAATTGACAATATAAAAGCTTTGGCTATTAATATATTACAGCCGGTGCGATCTCATTTTGACAGACCACTTATTATATCTAGCGGATTTCGTTGTGCTCAGCTTTGCGTAGAGATTGGTAGCAGTGTGAACAGCCAACATGTGGCAGATGACAATGCAGCTGCAGCAGACTTTGAGATACCTGGTGTAGACAATAGAGAGCTAGCAAAGTGGGTTAGATCAGAGCTAGAATTTGACCAGCTCATCTTAGAATTTTACAAAGATAATGAACCAACATCTGGATGGATACATTGTAGTTATTCTACAGATCATAACAGGAACCAATCATTGCGAGCCATGAGAGAAGATGGTAAGGTAATTTACAAACCGTGGTTAGAGTAATTATTCTCTATCGTCGTGCCAACGCTCATTAATTTTTTTAGCCATCCAATAAGCCACAGGAATACATAAGAAAAAAGTTATTTCTGCAGCTCTCAGCACGCTTACATCCCATAATTTAAAAACTAGCTGATGTATCATGATGGGTATGAACGCTCCCACACAAAATAATATTGCCATTCGAATATAAAAAGGATACTTCATATCCAATCTTTTAACTCTTCTCCCATAATTTGGGTAGCAATATTTACTTTCTTTCTTAATGATTTTACAATTTTCTCGTCAACAGTATCTTCTGCTATAAAATCTACGTAGGTTACTTTTTGAACTTGCCCTATTCTATGCGCTCGATCTTCTGATTGCATACGTTTTTCAAGATCGTAACCGTTAGAATAATAAACTACATTACTAGCTTCAGTTAACGTAATACCATAACCTCCTGTAGCAGGTGTGCCAATAAAAAATCTACACTGTTCTTCTTTTTGAAATCTATTAATATTATCTTGACGATTTTCGGGTCTAGTTCTACCATAATAATCAACAACTGATTTATCCCCATACTTCTTTCTTATATGTTCTACAATTGTCTCTACATCGTTCTGGTAATGTGCCCAAATTACAACCTTGCCTTCCATTTCTTCAAGAACATTCATAAGTTCATCTAGCCTATTGTTTTTTATTTTTTGTATGGTGCCGTCATCAGAAGTAAAATGACCACAAGTTATTTGATGTAATCTCATAAGCTGAGTCAACACTGTGGCTGTAGACATGGTCTTACCATTCATCTCTGCTAAAGCTAGTGCTTTCATTTCTCTATAAACTTTTTGTTGTTCTGGTGTAAGTTGAATAATACGTTTCATAAATATTTTATCGGGTAAATCCAAACAATCATCTTTTAAAACACGATACGAAAAAGGTTTTAATTTTTCTGATAACTCACCTAAATTACGATAACCCACCACAATATTGACAGATCTTCCACCAAAATTTGCCGTCTTCATAATTGCGTATCTTGTTCTAAATGTATAATAAGATCCATGACCTAGTAATTCTTCTAATAAAAAATCACATTGTTTATAGAGATCTAGAGGTGATTTAGTTACAGGCGACCCTGTTAATATTCTTCTGTATCTACTTAATTTAGCGAGCTCACATATATTCTTAGTTCTTTTAGCATCGGGGTTCTTAATAGTTGTAGACTCATCGATAGCTAATAATGTCCTATGACTATTTAAAAATCTTTTAGCAAACTCACAACCCTTTGTTGTAGAAAAGGCTTCTACGTTCATAATTAATATATGTAGCTTTTCATTTGTTTCAAATAAACTAGATAGTCTCTGTTTCTGTTTCTTTGTTATTGCTGCTTTCCACAATACGTTAGTTTTTTCTATATGGTCAGGCAAATGATCAGGAACCTGATTTAAATACCACGTACCCACAACACCTTTGGGTGCCACAATTAAGGCACCATCTATCTTACCTTTGTCATAAAGCATGGCTATATTATCTATTAATACTTTAGATTTGCCAGTACCCATCTCCATAAAGTACGCAAAAAATTCTTTATCCCAAGACAGTTCTAAAGCCTTAAGCTGATGCGCATACGGTTTTGTCTTAAATTTGTAATTCATCTTTCTATTGACATTGATACTATATAGTTTATTAATGTCAAGTATGAAAGACGACAGAAAGCAGGATTATTCAAATGTTAAACAGGTACGTGTACCTAAAGTATATGTATTGCAAGAAGTAGCGGGGACCAGGGATGGTCGTCCTAAGTTTAATATTATGGGTGCCTCGCAGTATGGTAAGTTAGAATTTCTACTACCAGAACTTTCACAAATAATTTTTTCACCAGGTCCATTAATTTTTAAATTAAGAAAACTGTTGAGAGATTATAGACCCACTGATTATGTGTTACTTACAGGTGACCCTGCGATAATAGGTGTAGCCTGTTCTATCATATCAGAATTAACAAATGGTAAATTCAATTTGTTAAAGTGGGATAAACAAGAAAAAAGATACTATCCAATTGAAATCAATTTATATGAGAAAGGAGAAATTAATGAATAGTATAGACTTCGAACAAGACAAAACAAAAGAATTAGCTTCTGCAGATAATGCAGGTGAGCTATCAACGCAAGTTGTTAGATTGCAATCTTTAGAGGATCAAATAAAAGACCTAGAGATTCAACTAAAAGATAAAAAGCGAGAGGCAGATAAAGTTTCGGGTGAGGTAATTCCTACCATCATGCAGGAAATGAACATCTCATCTCTTAAATTAGCAGACGGTTCAGCTGTTGAAGTTAAACCCGTCTACGGTGCTTCTATTCCTATTGCTAAGAAGGAAGAAGCATTCAAATGGCTTCGTGAGCACGGCTTAGGTGATCTTATCAAAAATGAGATAACCGTTGCCTTTGGTCGTGACGAAGATAACAAGGCACAGCATTATGCTGTCCTTGCGCAAGGTCAAGGGTACGAACCCGTCCAGAAATTAAAGGTCGAACCCATGACACTTAAAGCACTAGTCCGTGAGCGTATCGAGGCTGGACAGGATATGCCAACGGACTTGTTTAACGTGTTCTCAGGCAACAGAACTAAAATAACAAGGAACAAATAATATGGAAACAGGAAACGTAACAAAAAAAACTGCTAGCCTACCTGCCAATGTAATGGAACAGGATGCTGGAAAAGGTTTAGGTACGTTAGGTCAAGAAGACTTAGCGCTGCCTTTTTTGAAAATCCTTGGACAGTTATCACCCGAAGTAAACAAAAGGGACGGTAAATATGTCGAAGGTGCAGAACCAGGGATGATATATAACTCTGTATCACATCAATTGTTTGATGGTGAGAAGGGTATCAATGTCATACCTTGTTTTTACAAACTTGAATATGTCGAGTGGAAAGATAGAGGTGAAGGTTCTGGTGCGCCAGTAACAGTACACCCGTCTACATCTGACGTAATCAGTAAAACAAAACCGGATGCAAACTACAAAGACAGATTACCCAATGGTAATTACGTAGAAAAAACTGCGAGTCATTATGTAATTGTAACTGGTGACAGCCCATGCACAGCTTTGATTACAATGAAATCTACACAACTAAAAGTGAGTAGAAATTGGAACTCAATGTTGTCAAGCCTAAGATTAAAAGGCAAGAGTGGTAATCTATATCAGCCACCTGCATTTAGTCATATTTACAATTTAGCAACAACTCAAATGTCAAACGATAAAGGCACTTGGTTTGGTTGGAAAGTAAATAAGGTGGGTCCAATAGAAGACGCAGCTCTTTACTCACAAGCGAAAGCGTTCTCTGAAAACATTTCCAAAGGACAAGTAAAAGTCAAACATGGAAATGAATCAGCAGAGAAAGATTCGATTATTTAGGACTTCCCTCGTTGGAAGAAAGGGCGGTGATGGGAGACTGGATCCGCCCTTTAAATAATTATGGATAATTTATTTTCTAAATATTTCGCTGGGTATGATCTTGCGTATGGTCAAGCCGACATGAGTCGCCTTGAAATAGATCCTATTACCAAAAAGCAGAAACCAAGTTATCGTTGGAACGATGAGGACATAACAGACCAAGTCTACAACGAACACTTGGCTGGAGAAAGGTCGATCGGTATCCAACCTTGTACTAAGGATGGACTAGCAAGGTTCGGTGCCATCGATGTTGACTTCAAAGATTATGAGAAGTACGACCGTAAAAAGTTTTTTGATACAATACAGAAGTTTAATTTACCATTGATACCCGTGCTGTCTAAAAGTGGTGGTATGCATCTTTATATATTCTTAAAAGATTTTATTAGCGCAACAGTGTTAAGATCTTTTTTAAGTAATCTGTTGCCATTATTTAAATTAAAATACGACACAGAAATATTTCCAAAACAAACACGACTAGTAAAAGATTCTGAAACAGGAAAAATAAGTAAAGGTAATTTTATTAATCTACCTTATTTTAAAAAGTCAGAAAGAATAGCTTTAAATATGGATGGAACTAAATTCTCTTTCGAAGAATTTATGAAAGTTATACAAGCTAATCTTGTTGTAGAAGAAGACCTTAAAAAAGTAACAGACAGTATAGATGCTGTGGCTATGCAAGGTGTTGATGATATATTTAGAGAGGGACCGCCGTGTTTGGCAGAACTATCTAAACTAACCAAAGAAGAAGGGTTCGATGGTAAAGATAGATTTCTCTATAACTATCATGTCTTTGTAAAATTAAAGTATGAAGAGAATTGGGAGCAGATGGTTATGGATGCACCTGTTAAGTTTTTTTCTGGTGCCAATGCACACGCATGGGACAAAAATAAATTAAAGGCCAAACTAAAATCATGGCGAGATACGTACAAGGGATACACATGCACACAGAGTCCTATCAGTGACTATTGTAAAAAAGGTATCTGTGTAAAAAGAAAGTTTGGTGTGCTGTGCGGATCTAAGGGTAGCTATCCAATCCTTACTAATTTAGTCAAGATTGATTTAGAACCTGAAGCAGAATACACGTTTGATGTTACCCTACCCGATGGTGAAGACGTACGAACAGTGCATTGTCGAAACGTGGAGCACGTTAACGATCAAAGAAAGAGACGTAATGCCATATCAAAGTATGCGGGTTTTCCACCACCCATGATTAAGTCTGGTGATGATCAAAAAGTTTTAGAAGATTTATACAGAACATTAACAGTGCAAGATCCACCGATAGGTACAACACCAAAAGAAAAACTACATGATCAATTACATCAAAAGATAAATGGAGCAAGAGCACAGAACGATGTTAGCTTTAAATCTGGTGGCGTATTAATTGATGATGGCTTTGCTTATTTTAAATTTGCAAGTTTTTATAACAAGTTAAAAAATAGTGGATGGAAGTATCCCGAAGATAAAACGGGCGTAATGATACAGGAGTTTTATAAAGATTGCAATTTAGAATTTATTGAGGAGAAGAGGTTTCCATCACAAAAGAAAGGTGAATACAATACGCCAACAAAACATTTAATTAAGATATCTCTAGAAAAATTTCAAAGTGTAAAAATTTTACATAATAAAATTAATTACGATAAGGAGATTATATGATTAGAAAGATATTGGGTCCTCCTGGTACAGGTAAAACAACAAAACTTTTACACTATGTAAGAACACTCGTTAAGTTTGGCACACCATTACATAGGATAGGGTATTTTGCTTTTACTAAAAAAGCTGCAGGAGAGGCTAGAGGAAGAATGTTGGATAAACATCCTGAGTTAGAAGATAAAGATCTACCATACTTTCAAACACTACATTCATTTGCTTTTAATCTTTTAGGTATGAAAAAGAGCAATGTTATGCAGAATGAAGACTATGCTGCCATCGGTAGAGAAGTTGGCATTGAGGTATCCGTATTTTCAAATGGTGAAGACAGTACAGGTTTTGTTGATTCAAACAGTGAATATTTTAAATTAATATCTTCAGCTAAAATAAAAAACATATCTATTGAAGATGAGTTTAATACTAATATGTATTCTGAAGATCTAGACTTTGAGATTGTTAAAATATTAAAAATAGAACTTGATAACAGAAAAGAGGCTTTTAAATTAGTTGACTTTAACGATATGATACAAAAGTTTATCGATCGTGCGGGGGAGCTCTGCCCTACGTTTGATGTTGTGTTTATTGATGAAGCACAGGACTTATCACCTATACAATGGAAGATGTACGATGAACTTAAAAAGAAATCAAAACATATTGTTTTGGCTGGTGATGATGATCAAGCTATCTATGGTTGGGCAGGGGCTGACGTAGAAAGATTTCAAAAAGAAACTAGTAAAGAGATTGTATTACCGAAGTCATATCGTGTGCCACAGAGCGTACAATCTATGGCCAATAAAATACTAAATCGTATTCCTGATGAGAGACGAATATTAAAAACATGGCAACCGCGTAAGGAAACAGGGAACATATATCCTGAGTCTTATTCACTTCAAGAGATACCAATACAAGATGGCAATTGGTTAATATTGGCTAGAACTAATTATAGGTTAATTAATTTAATGCCAGATCTCAAGGATCTAGGTATTTATTATGAATATAAAAATAAGAAAAGTTACTCAGAAAGATTATACAAGACCATAATTAATTGGACACGATACATTAAAGGTGAAGAACTAAACGAAGCGGAGACCAAAGATATTTTAGAATACACAACATATAAAACTATAGAAGAGATAGATAAAAATTTAAAATGGTATGAGTTGTTACAACTAGATATGGATGACAGCTTATACATAAGAAAGATGTTAGAAAGAAAAGAACCCCTAAGTGGTAGAGCAAGGGTCAAACTATCCACCATACACGCAGCCAAAGGTGGAGAGGCTGATAATGTTTTACTAGTATTAGATATGTCCAAACGTACTTTAGAATCATTACAAAGAAGCATAGAGAAACAAGATGAAGAACATAGAGTTTGGTACGTTGGTGTGACTCGAGCAAAACAAAATCTGTATTTCATTGCAGGAAAAAATAAGGAGAGAAGTTATGACATCGAAAGTTTGGGATAAACAAATTGCAGGATCTCATTACCGGAAGTATAAAATTCAGCCAAGTCAGTTTATATCTGAGAACGAGTTGTTATATCCGGAGGGATGTGCTATTAAATACATAATCAGACATCGCGATAAAGGAAAGAAACAAGATCTTGAAAAAGCAAAACATTATATCGATATGATTATTGAAAGAGATTATTCAGAGGACACTACCACAAAACCTCTACCAGCAGGGTTCACATTAAAAAAGGATGACAATGAGAATACCTAAGTTTGAAGCACAAACAGAATGGACTATTCCAACGGAGTTTCCAGATCTTAGACAAGTAGAAGAGATAGCCATTGACTTAGAAACTAAAGATCCAAACTTAAAAGAAAAAGGATCTGGTTCTGTGATTGGTAACGGTGATGTTATTGGTATTGCTGTAGCCACTAATGGCTATAAAGGATACTTTCCTATCGCACATGAAGGCGGAGGAAACATGGACCGCAAAAAAGTTTTAGAGTGGCTTAAAGATATTTTAATAGCACCTTCAACCAAAGTATTTCACAATGCAATGTATGATGTCTGTTGGTTAAGACAACTTGGTTTTAAAATAAATGGTGACATTGTTTGTACAATGATAGCTGCAGCTATTACAGATGAGAATAGATTTAGATATGATCTTAATAGTTTGTCTTGGCACCATCTTGGCTATGGTAAGAATGAAGGTGCACTAGCTGAAGCTGCATCAGAGTGGGGCATTGATCCAAAGTCTGAGATGTACAAGCTACCTTCTATGCACGTAGGATCTTACGCTGAACGTGACGCTGAAATTACATTAGGTTTGTGGCAAGAAATGAAGAAAGAAATTATTCACCAAGATCTTGAAGATGTTTTTGATTTAGAAACAGAACTCTTTCCATGTCTTGTAGACATGAAATTTAAAGGTGTGCGAGTTGATTTAGACAAAGCACATCTAATGAAGAAACAATTAGTAAAAGAAGAAAGAGATTTACTCACAGCTATTGAAAGAGAAACCAATGTCAGACCACAGATATGGGCTGCACGATCTATTGCAGAAGTGTTTGATAATTTAAAGATACCGTATGAGAGAACACAAAAAACTTCAGCACCTAGTTTTACTAAAAACTTTTTGCAAGAACACGAGCACCCTGTTGTAAAGATGATAGCTAAAGCTAGAGAGATTAATAAAGCACACACAACTTTTATTGATTCAATATTAAAGTATCAACACAAAGGTAGAATACACGCAGACATAAATCAATTACGCTCACAGTTTGGTGGGACAGTAACAGGAAGATTTAGTTATCAGAACCCTAACCTTCAACAAATTCCTGCAAGAAATAAAGATCTAGGTCCAAAGATTAGATCCTTATTTATTCCAGAAGAAGGATGTAAGTGGGGATGTTTTGATTACTCGCAACAAGAACCAAGGCTTGTTGTACACTATGCATCTCTTTATAAACTACCATCAGTCTATAATGTTGTTGATGCTTACCACAATAACAAAGACTCAGACTTTCATCAGACTGTAGCTGACATGGCAAAGATCCCTAGAACACAGGCCAAGACGATCAATCTAGGTCTTTTCTATGGTATGGGTAAAACTAAATTACAGGCTGAGTTAGGTGTAACAAAAGAGAAGGCTGCTGAATTATTTAATACGTATCATGGTCGAGTACCCTTTGTTAAACAACTTATGGAACGAGCATCTAATCGTGCACAGGACCGTGGTCAGATAAGAACTTTACTAGGTAGACTATGTAGGTTTCATTTGTGGGAGCCTAATCAATTCGGTATGCATAAAGCATTACCACACGAAGATGCACTCAGGGAACATGGACCGGGGATCAGGAGAGCTTACACATATAAAGCTCTTAACAAATTAATTCAAGGATCTGCCGCAGACATGACGAAGAAAGCAATGTTAGAACTTTACAAGGAAGGAATTATACCGCACATACAAATACATGATGAGTTGGATCTTTCTATAAAAGATGATAAAGAAGCAAATAAGGTTATTGAGATTATGGAGAATGCAGTTACCTTAGAGGTTCCCAATAAAGTAGACTACGAACATGGGGATACTTGGGGTGATATTTATGATTAACTATGGCTTATTTAAATGCAAACATACCGGTGGAATATGCACAGATTAAAAGAGAATATCTTTACGATCTTAAAAAACACCATGGAGAAGTTGAAGACTGTATTATCTTTGGCATGTCATCTATTACCGGCAAGTCAATTTTATTTCATGCGATTATGGAAAACGGTGCAATCTTTTATCGCCTCCCGATTACTGCCTTTATTCAAAGAGGTTTTAAACCGGAAGATGTTCCTAGGCGTAGACTTGATGAGCTACAGCTTTGGAATTGTTTCAGTTATTATCCTTCTGTGCATTCTTGGGATATCCTAGACGGACAAGCAGGAAAATACATAGGAAAAGACAAGAAATGGCACCCCGGCAAATACTTATTTACGGTTGATTTTGCCCACCCAGAGAGTAATATATTAGACACGGATCATTCAGAAATTCCGCACGAGCACAAATGTGCTCACATCATAGCCCTTGACGACGGGAACTATGCAGCACAACCTAACAATAGATGTATTTGGGACATACCATCATTCACAGTGAAAGATAATATCCCAGATTGGAAAGTGCAGACATCTGAATGGAATGTAGAAAATACAAGTAAGTGGAAGACTGAAGATACGGACAACTTCTTCTACGAAATTGAGGAGAAAAAACATGATTGAAAAATGTAAAAACATTTGTTGCAGAGCATGGGACAAAGTAAAAAGCTTATGGAACAAATGGGTTAATTGGGTGTTTAAAGGATTTTATAAATAATGAAAAAACCTAAAAGTAAATTAGAATGGTTTAAAAAAAATATTGTAATTGTTCCTGTTGTGGCAGCAATCATAGCCGGAACATTTACATCTGTAAGATATGTATTATCTTTAACAGATACTATTACAGCTAACCAAGAGACTATTTTTAAGATGGAGTCTAAAATAACTAGCTCCACAGCAGATATTAACGACCTTAAACAAAGACTGTCCGCAGCAGAAGCAACATGGTCTATGGCAGAAAATTTATATAGACAACTAGCAGATACAGT
>Ga0181380_1000362_pt1 | contig 20648 bp, 20 predicted proteins | sample 3SPOviralmetaG_FD_130116 | JGI IMG/M metagenome (GOLD analysis project Ga0181380, IMG submission 130116) | Marine viral communities from the oligotrophic San Pedro Time Series (SPOT) site, San Pedro Channel, CA, USA - 3 SPOT_SRF_2009-08-19 | ecosystem: Environmental > Aquatic > Marine > Strait... | reverse complement strand
TTTCTCATTCAAAAAGGTTACACATCAGAGTCAAAGGCGAATGTATCGAAAAACTCGGACTGGGCACATTTGTGGTCAAAGTAGGGAGAATACCGCACATTGCAAAGGTGGCACGTAAAGTAGTTGGGTTTCTTTGTTTGTGGCTTTTTTGTTTGTGGTTTGTACGGGGTGTGAGAAGGTGGGATAGTAGGGAGTCCCAACTTGAGTCGTTCTCGTTCGAGAAGTTCGGCCAAGGTCTTTTGACTGTGGCAGTTGGGACACAGGGGTTGTAAATTATCCAAATGATTCGGATCCTTGGCCCAGATACTTGAATCCCGAGCAATCTTCCACAATGGGATAATATGGTCGCACTCCCACGTTGGAGGTAGCATGACTCGACAAGTTGGTTCGGCACATTTGTACTCGTAGCGGTACGCCACGATTCGTTTGGCAGCGGCGCTGACGCGGCGAAGTGTTTGCGCAGTTCGACGCATGGTTTTGAGTAAAGACTCGACATTCTAGTGTATGTTGGATGGTATGAGGAGTCGAAGTACAATTAGATCGAGTTGGGGCCTAGTTTGTACACAGCCAAATACACGTTGGGACCTAGTTTACGAATACAGTGAGTGCGTCTCCCAAAAGTCCTTGGCCAGGACGGCTAGATCGGTGCGATATCGATGGATCAACATTTCTAGTTGCCGGCGGTGGATTGGTGTACGGTATTTGTGCTGGCTTAAAACTCGCTTGATTTTTTGAATGTCTTGACCATACCTTTCCGCTTCTGGGGGCATCAGTTGTTGGTAGCTAATCCAATTGGTGTATTTGTTGGCTTGACGGTCTAGATAAATCAGATGGGAATCAAAAGAAGACCCAGACAGCCCGGATCGTGGATGCTTGCGAGGCATGCTCCAGTTTACTACAGGTCATGATTTGTGAACCGCAGAGATCTTATTACTTGTAGGTTTGGTCACTCTACCTCACCCCATCACTCTACCCCACCCCCACCTCGTCCATCGCTCAACCTCACCCCACCTCGTCCATCGCTCAACCTCCCCCACCTAGCCCATCTACAATCTAGGGCCCAATTTACAATCTAGGGCCCAATTTACATGTGTACAAAAACTGTTTCAATTGTTTATAAATCATATTTTGCAAACTAGGCTTTTACACTCACCTTGTAAACTAGGTCCCAACTCGTATTATCATGTCTGCCTTTATTGAAGCCATGGACGCGTATCCAGCAACCCAGAAAGTGCCCGGCGCAAATGGCGCTCTTCAAATGGCCCTTCCTCCCCCTGGCGACCTTGACGGTCTTGTCTCGCTGTTTGTGGAAACCGTGCGCGATGCACCCATTGAGCCACTCGCGGCCAAGTTTGCATCGGCCATCGCCTCCCGGGATGTAGACGTGGTGACACTCGCCATCACCTCCCTCTTTCAACTCCGTGACGTGCGCGGCGGTAAGGGTGAGCGGTCTCTGTTTACCAACCTATTTACCCGACTCGTAAAGGAGTACCCGACCACCGCATGCATGCTTGTGCCCCTGATTCCGATGTATGGCCGCTACAAAGATTTGGTGGACCTGTGGACGTCTATCCAACCCCTTGCTGGCCATGTTGACTTTGACAAGTTTCGCACAACGCTGGTCCAGCACTACGCGGAGGCTCTGCGTAAGGACTCTCTCACACTGGAACATCGCAAACTGGGAGAACTGACCCCCGATTCTGCCACCCTATCCTTTGCGGCCAAGTGGCTGCCCGGCTCCAAGCGATCTGCCTCCTCCACGCCAACCCCAGGCCATGCCTTTCGTCGAGCAGTTCGCGATCTCCTCTTTCCCGGCGATACACACGCGTCACAGAAACTGCGACTCCTTGTGTCTGCTTGCAATAAGGAGTTGAATGTCGTGGAGGCACTGATGAGCACTGGCGACTGGGATACCATTGATCCATCCAATATGACCAGTGGTGCACTCCACAAGTACCGACTGGCCATGCTTTATGAGTGCAAACAATCAAATGGCGAGCTGCGTGGCGACGACCCCAAGCGCGTGGCTCTGCGGGAGCGAACTCTAGCAGGTGCTCGCACTGGTACCATCAACGCCGGCACTCTGGATGCGCACCAAGTCGTGCAAAAGGCTATGGGCGCCAATCGCGGGGGGATGTGTTACAACTTTAACGTGTCGCCGGCTGAGCGAGTCGTGCTGGACGGGCAGTGGAAGAGTATTTTGGCTACAGTCAAGACCCAGATGGCAGACTTTGCGGCACAGCTGGATTCAAGTGAAACGAATACTACATCCAATCTGGATTTGGGGAACCTTGTGGCTATAGTGGACGTATCTGCGTCCATGCGTGGGACGCCTTTGGAGGTGGCCATTGCACTGGGTTTGCTACTGAGCGAGCTGGCTGCGGAGCTCTTTCAACATAGGGTGCTCACCTTTCATTCCCATCCCGAATGGCACCGGACAAACCAGTCGTCGCTGTACGACAAGGTTGTCGCGCTGTCACGTGCACGGTGGGGTGGGTCCACCAACTTTATGGCCAGCTTTCACCTCATTCTGAGCCGCTTGGAAACAGCAATGAAGAAGACTCGCAAGTGGATTGCGCCACCGGGCATGATTACCTTTTCAGACATGCAATTTGACGCGGCTTCGGGCATAGCTTGTTGGAATACGACCTTTGAGACCATGGAACAAGAGTTTTTCCAGATGGTGCACCGCGTGCGTCTGGCCGGTGTGGAAGTGCCTATGGATGCGACCATGCCGCCTCAGATATTTTGGAACCTCAACTCGCACACGACGGGCCTGGTAACAAATGTGCACCGCAAGGGTGTTATTCTCCTCAGCGGCTACAACCAGAACTTGCTCAAGCTGATCCTCAAGGGTCAACTGCCTATTCAGTCAGACAGTTCCAAGCCGACTGTAACGCCCACAGAGATCTTCCAAACAGCCATGGCAGACACGCGCTACGACTCGGTGCGGATGGTGATGGGTCGGTCAGCCGAAAAGGTGCTGGCGGGGTACATCTTTGAGATGGTCGACTGCGAAAAGGGTGGAGGTGGTTCCAAGGGGGATGAGGGGAGTGATCTGGTCGGCGGGTCCAAGGGGGATGAGGGGAGTGAGGAGGATGAGGTGCTGATGGTCACCGAGTAACCAATGTAGGCAAATAGTGGTGAGAAGGGTACAAAAAAAGAATAACTTTACATGAAACTGTGTTTATTGAGACATGGCAAAGTCGCACAATTCAAGCATAATGTCTGGTGTTAGTTCGTCCACCGGATCAATGGTTCCAATCAAGTTTGGTCCAGTCCACACATGCGTCCACAGTTCTTGATCAGACACGGGTAGTTCCTCCTCTGGTTTTACCGGTAGATCCAAAGAATGATTGGGTAGTGCATCGATAAACTCGATAAATATTATCCAGGTACCCCATCTATGAACGTACATTTAATATTACGGCCTATAACAAAACAGGTTCTGATACGTTCCAAGTACTTTCTCTACTTATGCCTGCGACTCCCAGTGAGTGTGCTTCCAATGCACCGGATGGTCCCAATGGCGCCACCACATGCACCCTTGAATTGACCAGCGACGTGATTCCCAGCATTCAATATCAGTGTGATTCCAATGGCCAGACGACGCTGAAAAGTGTCATGGTGAACGTCACGGACCCAGTTTCTGGAATTCGAGCTCCTTTCAAGTTGGTACCTGGCGAGTCTTGTAAAGACATTTGCAATTACCATTTGGGCGGCTCGGGCTTTCAAGTAAAAGATTTGGTCCTCCACTCCGATGGTGTCAAGCTTGGCAATTCCGTCTTTAACCCCGATCCTCTTTTATGCAAAGAAGGAACCTAAATGGGGCCTAGTTTGCAAGTCGAAACTTGGCGGATTGTTTACTCCATTTGCCAATATCCGCCTCGTCCACCCACTCGATTCTCTTTTCGGCAAGTAGCGGTCGCATCACAAATTGGAGCACTTCGAAATCCGCAAGCACCGAGTCGTAAATCTCCCGAAAGGTAGGTTCTGAATGCTCTTTCAAAAAGGTCAAAAGTAACTGTTCTGTGTTTACAAGACGCTTGTCACTCAGCGACACGTACCACCGCCCATCTGTTTTGTAGCGCCAGCACTGGTTATTTTCGGACCAACACGCCTTTCGTTTCGTGATGCTACAAAATTGATGTGGGGCCGTGTACACATTCATGATTGTCTTTTTGTCATTGTATCCAGTCACTTGAGCGCACACATAGGTACTGTAGACCATCTTGCCGAGCAGCCAGGTGCCGACAGGGTAGATAATGGGAGGCATGGTTCCAAATACTGTTTTTTTTTGGCAATTCGATTGTACGTACCTTGTTGCAACTCAAGGGTAATGTATCGATGGAACAACCAATTAGTTTAGGCGTGTATTGTAAACCGTGTTCGCTTTTGACTCAGAATGGAACTTTCAGATGGAACAAAAGTGCAGTTCCTCCACATTCCGAAAAACGCCGGTTCGTATGTACGCAAACTGTATGGCAGACAACTGGGCGTGCCGCATTTCAAGTCCTTTCCCATGGCTGATACGGTCAACTTTGCCGTCATTCGCGACCCAGTAACTCGTCTCCAATCCATCTTTGCCCATGCCAAGGACCGTTACTCTGCTACATGCAACATCAAGTATTTTGACACGTTGGATGATTTGTGTAAAGCTTATTACAACCCACTTCACCCATACCATGAGCAGGCCGCCCGCATGTTTGATTGGAATTGGTACAAACTGTCGCACAGTTTTACAATGGGAGCCAGGCCAGGTGAGTGGGTCGATTCCGACGGCTCTCTTATTCACTTTGCACCCCAGTACCTGTATGTTTGCAATCGGCCGGAAAAGTGCGAGTACCTGCTTCGCTTTGAGCACTTGGACGAAGATTTGGAGTCTTTGGTTGCACAGAAAAAGCTTCCGTCCATATTAAAAAAGTCGAACCGCAGCAAGCAAAATGTAAGCAGCACCACCTCTAAACAGCTGGCTTATATCACGCCATGTGTTCGATCTCTGGTACACCACGTCTATGCCCGTGACATTGAATTGCACAACTCGCTGACCAACAAACCATAAGTAGAACCTACTTTGAAATATGATTCAATAAAGATAGAATGTAGTATAATATGGGTGTGTATTGTAAACCGCCGCCACATTACCGTCAATCCATTGTCTGTCCAACTGGGTCATAGTATGTACCTCAAACAGCTGTGCAAAGTTCCCAACAACTTGTACAAATTTCAACCCAAAGTCGCTATTTGCATGTGGTACAATGACAAAATTCGGGCATACGCAGATCTGACACGTCAACTGAACCAACTCTATTGCGACAAGTATGGATACGAGCTGATCGTCGACAGCAAAGACCGTATTCCAGACAGTGCCAAAGAGGCATTGCCCAAGTTTGCCACATACGCATGCCAGCGTATACCTCTCGTAAAAGAAATCTTGGACTTGAAACGCCATGACTATGTGGTGTGGATCGATGCAGACGCAGCCTTTCGACCCGGCCAAGACCGAACGTTACATCAGATTTTGCTCGATAATCTGTATCAAGATGTTATTTTTTCCGCCGACCGAGAGGGGAGCATCAATTCTGGCGTCCTGATTTTCAAAAATACTTTGTATACGAGGCGTCTCCTTGGGTACTGGGACTTTAGGGATACACCTGTACCCCACAAGTGCTACACGGAAGGGTTGCGGTACTTTCCAACTGGGGCAGATCAAGGTTGCGTGCGCCACACCTATTACGACAACATTTTAGACCTACAATCTCACTCAATCATTCTACCAATGGGCATCATTCAATCGCTCATGCGTATGGACTTTCCAAAATCGCTGATTTTTCACGCAGCCGGGACAGATACGGAACAACGAGTCGAGATTTTCCAGAAAATGTTGGACCAAGCACAGTCGCAACTTTAATCCCGTATAACAAATGCAACCTATAAGTTACAAAATAGAACAATTAAGAACTCGATACCTCTGTGGTTTCGCATTCCAATTTTTGTATTTGACCAGCTTCATATGGGGCGGCACAAGAATGTCTTTCGGGGAACAAAATGAAAACACAGGTCCATTGTAAGGCAGATTCATGCGGCCGTAGGTTAGCTTTGCACGTGTCGTTTTTTCAAAGGCGATTCGTCGATCATGGGCATAAAACGCCCGGGATTTATAGTGAGCACCTTTCAACCATGGGATCCGCAGGCATGATCGCAGTTTGATATGAGCCGTACTGTGGATCTTTGTGTCGGGTTCCAACTTTGAACCAACGTTCGATTCAACAGGTTTCTTTTTGCGTTTCCGCTTCCGCTTCCACTTTCTCAATTTCCTTGGACCTCGGTTCTTTTCGCGAGTATGTTGCACCACGCGAGCCTTGTACTGTGGCGTTTCATTATACTCTTGTAGCAAGTCGGGTTTAAAATACCTCGTAAAGGACTCGTGTGGGATGATATCGTAATTTTTGCGCGGCTCAAAGGTGTAAAAGGTGTGAGGGCATTTTGGGTCCAATCTCGTAACCCACTCAGCCTCAATCACGGGAGGTACGCGTGGCACATGCGCGGCCTTGTATGTATTGGATGGTGCTTCAACACGTATTTGTCGCTGCCAGCTACTTCGGTTCTGCGCCCCCGGTTTGTATCCTCGAGCCTGATATGCATGAGCAGCCCGTTTCTTGCGCCGGCGCCGCTTTCCATGGGACTGGCGAAACTTTTTGGCCGGCATGGAGATATCCCGATACTCTTAACTATTCACTCTGGTATTCCGTCTCTGGGTATTTAATAGATCCAAGAGCGTATAAGAAACCTTTTATAGTTCCGCGTGCAATCTAGGTCCCAACTCGCAAGTCAATTTTCGTTGCAATCTAGGTCCCAAAGATGGTCCTACAACTCATCCCACTCACGACTGAACAAGAAATTGCGGCGTTTTTGCAAAATGGGGGAAATTTGATTTTTATGTATGGTCCCAAATGCGGACCCTGCCAGAGGCTCAAGCCCAAATTGTTGGAAGAACTAGCTCTAGTCCCTCGGCTTGTGCGTATGGGCTTTCTGGACGCCCAGGCCCACAGGGAACTGCGAGCTCCCTACGGTGCCTCGCTCATTCCGTTTCTCATTGTCTTTGATGACCGGTCCGACAGCTCGAGCGAGAGCGACACGGATCTGGTTGCAAATGAGGGTGAGCCGGCGCGCAAGATCCGGGGCACTCTTCAAAATTCCGATATGGATGCGGTGAGGCCGTTCCTCAACAAATATCTTGACTTGGGACTAAAGGACCCAAACACGGCCTTTGACGACACGGTTGATTTTTAGAGAAAGTGGGTAGGATTGGAAAGATGCGTGGATACCTCAAAAAATGCAAAGTCGCAAGTAAAAAGCGACAACTAGGAGGAAGTAGTGGTGCAAACCAGTTTAAAGTAACAAAAGGTGGAGGCCGAAAGGGACGAAACAAGTGGGGTAATTCCAAGATTCTTAACAAGTATGATTATGTATGTTCCAATCGGCTTCGCCTGATGTGGAATCGGGAATATGCACGTCGTGAAATACAGGCGATGCAAGTTAGGCCCTAGATTGCTTTACATAAGTCATTCCAAATGCCGACACCAATCATATAGCTTGTTACCGACGTTTACTTAAGATCAAACTTACGAGTCTTGTTGGTGTGCTTGAAGTAACTCCTCGACCGACGCGTATGACTTGCTTATCGTCACTATGTGTGTGCCTACCACCGCCGGTGCACCACCCGCGTGTATTTGCAAAGCGACGGGCTCAAACTGACCGCGGTATGGGCGTTGATAATGATCGTTCAACCATTTAGCAATGTTATTGTGTAATGTCCAATCCATCGAATTCAAGCTATGACTGATGTTTTCCGCTGTTGCGTGCACGCCAGCGGTGCCAGCAACCACGCACTTGCACCGCAAACGCCACATAGATCCTGTAATGGTCACATCCCTATAATACTTTTTGATAAACGCTGGTGTTACCTTTTCAATGGACCGTATCGAGTTTTGCGTAAATTTCACTCGTAACTTGTTAGAGGTGGACACCATATCATTCAAAAGGTGTGTGAATTCCGGACTCGTGAAAAGCGCCCTGAGTTGCCGTGGGCTATAGGCAGCATACTTGTTGCGCTGGCGCCCATTTTTTTTGATGCGACGGAGTTGGGTTTCATATGTTTTAATATTGGCCCGATAGTTAAGGCACATGGTGTTGTGGTTGCCACATTTTTTCTTCCAGATGTCCATGGCCTTGAGCTCCTTGATGGTGCTTGCCAGCTCCGCAATGGGTGGGTCATTTTGATCTTCGGTATTGTAGTACATGTATAAATCAAATTGAATGTACTGCCCGCGCGCGCTTCTTGGTTGCCGCCGCAATGTCAAAAGGAATCCGCTTTCGTAGCTGGGAAATGGGGTTGAATTGGCGTGCCGATTTGGGCACCTGGTATGCCGCGTACACCTTCGCATCGGTACTGGTTGGTTTTAATTGTTTGAGCTTCGCAAGGGACGGCATTTCAGTCTTAATCCACAACTTTGAGTTTGTTTTAGGCAATCATTTTCGCTTGCGCTTTGCCGGTTTCCGCTTGGCGGCACGAATGGCTTTTTGTTCTAACCGATTTAGCTCGTCAATGTACCACAAGCCTTGTAGCAACGAATCACTGTAGTCGTCCTTCTTTTTCGAAGCCCCAAACAACGTCATTTGCATCTCAGTTGCATGATCGGGCCCAATCTTGCGCGTGCATTGAACGGCGCGTTTCTTGTGGTACTGGTACCGTTTGCGCGCGATTCGGTCCTTTTCCTTTTTGGTTGCCGTCTTGGCGGCTTTGGGTGTACTAGGAACTGGGTCGCACAAGGCATCATCCTCCTTTAAAGCTGCGCGAATGAGTTTGAGTTTTTGCTTGGGACTCACGATTTTCGCACAGAGACCATATCGAGTGAGAAACCACACCTTTAAAGCATGCTGGAGGTTGTGCATCTTGTTGTTGGCAAAGGCCCCCCGACCGCTCGGTTGCTGCTCGATCGCCACATGGGTCACCCCCTTGAAGGTGTCGTAGTGCTGGTCTAATGCCGGCACCAGTGCTTCAATGTGCTGGTCCACATTGCGGTCGCCGGATTTAACTTCTGTCCCCGTCGCAACACTCTCTGCTCGAAAAATATCAATGATGAACCAATCTCGAATCTTTTTGGTTTCCATTTCTATGACGCACACGGCCAAATTTGCCGCGCCCATGTCAAAGCTGGCAAGGATTCCTTGAACACCCATTTTTAAAACTGGTTGGAATTGGTTTTGAAATAGACGGATACCATTTGGGACCTAGATTGGGGCCCAGATTGGGGCCCAGATTGCAATTAGATCCAAGATGCCCACCCGAAAGCTGGTTCCCCGACACAGCAAATGGCATCGCAACCTCAAATTGGCACAATGTGTCTGGCTCTATCTATTTCATCCGGATACAGCGATTACGGCATTGACACGGAAATATCAAATTGCCACCCGAACCATCAGGCGGTACGGAAACATTGTGTTGGCACGCAACCCTGCTTTGGACTATACAGGGTTTGTTTGGAGTTGGAACCCAGCCACCTTTCGACTTCCCTTCTGGCCACAAGCAGTACACCAACAGTACAGATTAGGTCGTGCCACTTTGCAAAAGGGCATAAACCCACCAGAGTACGCAGTACGATACGCAGGGAAAGTGGTACATGGTGAACACCGGCATGTTCGGGGATTCCAACCCTTTACCAAGATTATGATCGCAGGCCCGTCTACATACGTCTCAAAAGAGCATGCCAAAATGTTGGTGGATGCAAAGAAGCGCCCACCAAAGAGACGGGCAAATCAGCTTTCCTCCAAACCACTTCCCTCCTCCAAACCACTTCCCTCCAAACCATCACCTCACTCCTCCAAACCACTTCCCTCCAAATCACAACCCCCCTCTAAAGTGCCCTCCACGGTGAGTAAGCCCCTCCAGCATTTAACGCCGTGCAAACTCCGCCGGACCGCCCCCTTCTTCAACGTGGGACCTAGTGTGTCATCCACACCAACTCAAGACAATTTCAAGTTGGCCAAGGTGCCGCGCACAGACGAGACGGTCCCAGACACAGGCTGGGTTCCATTGATACAGGAAGATGTAGAACCCCCTGAAATCAGTCCGAATGACTGGTCTATTCCACCAATTCCCTTTCATCTGGACGACTGTACGCTGCCTTTGCTCAAGGGTGGTCTGGTCCCAAGTATGGTCACGACCCACCCGATGGACCCCAAGTTTGCCTTGAGTGAAAACGTAGAGACCTTGCTCGTGTGGTGACTGAGAGCTCCTATGGAATAAAACAACAAATTGTAGCTTGTATCTATCTAAAGCTAGTTTATAAATAGTGAGCGGCTGAAAAAAATGGAGCTTGTCTATCTCTTTTGTGCTTGGGCCCAAGTGGCTGAACAATTGGGCCTAAGTGGTGACTTGATTCGGGAAATTTGGGGCCTTCGCGTGTCTTGGCACAATAGAGTGGACAAGAATGGTGTGGTCCAACTACGTGCAACTCCAGAAGGCGTCCAGTATCTTGCGACGGATTTATATGGAAATTTGGCTGTGCGGGTTTGCTTCGACGAGACATCTCAAGTTTTTGATATTGTCAGTGTGACGGATCCGAATGACCCATTGGTTCGACTGGTCCCGTACCATTTGCGAGGGTCCAAAGGTGCTTTTCCGGGGATCATCGCCTCCTTTTATGCCATTGCAAGCTTCTCACTGTGCGGCACGTGGGTTGCGCTGGCTGTGTACCAGTACAACGAGTTTATCATTTATGTGTTGGACGTAAAGTCGGGGCAGGAAGTGAAATGCCTTTTTCCGAAATGCCAAACACTTGGACAGTACAACCGGCTTTGCTTTACGAAAAACTGCCTGTACTTTTGTGCCCGAACGGATTGTAGCCCATTTGTTTATGTTGGAAGTACTCCGAACGATCACAACATACGGATGTGGTCGCTGGACGGCAAGTGGGCTGTGCAAACTTCAAAGGTTGAAAAGGATCTGGTGACACCGCGCTACATTGCACATCCACAAGTTACCGTCTTGACTCCACAATCATATCATGCAACCATCCGGTCAGCCACCAATTTGGACAAGCGCATCCCGCTTGTACTCCAAGCAAGTACATTCAGAGGAGTCGTTCAAGTAGGAGTCGTTCAACTACCAGTAGACAGCATGGATAGTATGGTTCATTGCCGAGAAGATTTGAAACGGCTATGGATCGCCACGCGAAATGCGCCTGACCTGGAGGGTGAGTGGGTTCTTGCAGAAATCAATCTGACCAAGAAATTGATTGTTTGGAACGTATATTTATCGGAGCGACCCAGCGAAATGGCTGTAAGCCGGACTGGTACCTGGCTCGTACTATCAGGTCCGCACACTCTTGTGCGCCTCAATCGGACAACCCAAGTGGAGCACGATTTGACAGTCTCCCCACTTCGCCGGCTTTAATTTTACTCGAATTTCTTACAACTTGGGCCCTAGATTGCATAGGTGAGTGTAAAGTAGGCCCTAGATTTCTTACAACTTGGGCCCTAGATTGCATCGTTGAGTGTAAAGTGGGCCCTAGATTGCATCATTCCAATGTCACTACTGGGATTGCGGGTGTTGGACAAAATATGTCCACAACTTTCGTCCCATGTGATGCGCGAAATTTGCGAGATGAGTGTGGCTCAGGGATACAAACTCAAACGGCCTGAACACACCATTTATGCCATTGACGGGATTGGGAGAACCATGGCCTGTCTGTGGCAACGTCCCAATATTAGCGTTCTCGAACCTTGCACATCCAATCTCAAATACAATCCCAACTACATGCTCACGCCCAAGTATATAACTATCCGCCCCTGTAGCAACCCGCAGACGCTGTTGGCACGAGTCAAAGTTCCCCAATCCATAAAATCAGCGGCTCTTGCTACGCACGCACCCTGGTTGGCATATCTACATCACTGTACACACATTGAGGTTGTCAACTGGCAGACGGGCGCGAAGGTGCGGGACATTTATCTCGTGACAGCCACTTCTACGTATAGCTTGACCTTTCAGCCAACTAGACTGCTATACGCTAGAACTACGTTTCAGGGTGGATACACGGGTGATTGTTGGTCATGGCCAGCCTGGAAGATGGAAACGGAAAAGAGAGACCTAGTGGATATAGTGCACAAATATGTGTCTTCTGAAAGTTGGGGGTCTACTGAGCACTACCTACGCATCCGAGATCCGGCCAAATGGGTTGATGATGGAACTGGCCGTACAGATACCGAGGAGGTCGGAGAACACATGATTGACGTCCAAAACATGCCCGGCGTTTTCATTCCATATATTGATCACACGGCCATCCGGGTACACTTGGACCGTGTGTGGGTAGTGGGGCAGTCTATGCACAAATTTCGCCGGCGCGTGTACAACCCTTTTACTTTGCGCAAGGAGCGGGGAGCATACAGGACACTACTCGTGGAATTTGATTTGCAAGCAACACCGCTGCGCAAATATGTCGTGCCCACCAATACGGATCTAAAAGACCTGATCATTTCCAATACGGGCAAGTACGCCTGTGTGCACACACACAAAGCCATGTGGCGCATCCCACTGGAAACGGAAGAAGGGTGGTGCTCGATCAGTGAGCTGGATGATCTTGAAAAAGGATTGGAGGAAGTTGAAAAAGGATTCGAGAAAGTTGAAAAAGGATTCGAGAAAGTTGAAAAAAGATTGGAAAAACTTGAAAAAAGATTGGAGAAACTTGAAAAAGGAAGCTGATTGAAAAAAGAGCGAAGAATTGAGTAACTCTAGTAAAAATGGGTTACGACGCTAAAATGGGTGTTGGTGGTGGTGGATTGAGCAAGCTTGGTAAAAAGGGCCGTACGGCATCGCACACAATGAGCGTGGCCAAGTCAAACCCATACTGCGGAAGATATAAATTACACGGACACTTGCCAAGAGAACTTAGATATAGATAAAGCCAAACCTGCTTGCGAAGCATGCCAAAGAGTTTGCGCCGGTTCACGCATTTGTCATAATATCGCGCCAAGTTTTGTTGCACGACCATTTCAAACTTGTCGGGCTCGGTCCAGAAGCTCGGCATTCTTTCCAAAGTGAAGGGATGAATAAGTGCAACTGGTGCTAGTCTTGCTGTACACGGATAAATCTGTGTACACTATCGAATTAGAACGTAATCACATCACAGTCACTTATTCATTTTGGTTTGGAGTGTAAGTTAGATTACAATCTAGGGCCCAGTTTGCATCACGGATGTACCGGGGGTACCCGCGTGGCGTTCGAGGATATTTAGAATCTGTTGTTTGTAGTCGGTAGCCATGACAGCCATGGAGGTTGAAAACTCGTTGGCCAGTGTACGAAGTGGTTCCGTCCGGTCCTTTTTGGAGTTGTCCAAGATGTAGGTGGTAATGGTTCCAATGATGTTGAATGTGTGGCCTATGTCCCGCTTCAAAAGTTCCCTATACCGGGGCCAAAAGGGATCCGCGCTGGATGTGTGGTACGTATTGTTTGACATCTCTGCCATTCTGGTCAGCACACTCATCATCACGTCTGGCAAAGGCTGGACGAGTTGCACAAACCAATTAAAATCCGCACTCGTCACAGTTGAAACCAACGTCATCAATTCGGAACCTGAGATGCCAGCCGAGATGCTGCTTGGGACTGGAATGCCGTGTGTTGTTAAAAAGGTGAGGTACGGCCACCGAACATCACGTCCTACATAAGTATTTCGCTTGCGATCTTCCTCCCGTTTATACCGATTGTATTCCCCAAGTGTTGTCTTGTCGGAGAAATCGGGTGTCTCGGACATTGGCTTCCCAGTATAGTCAAACCCATCCGTCGCAACAAAGGGCACCTTTTTCTCAACCAGGTATGTGGCACACTCGTCCTTTTGCTCCGTCACGATATAGTGCCACAGTTGCCCGATAAAACTGTCTGAAGTTGCTCGCTTCAAAAAAGGAATGGTCGTTGGGTCCATGTTGTCAAAGAGTGCCTGCATTCTGACTTGACCTCCCCATAATAATTTCTGCGAAAAGATTAGAGTAGTGTCATTCACCACAACTTCACCTTTCGAGTTGATATGCACGTAGCCGTTGGAAACAAGGTAAGGGATGGCTCGGACAAACACTTCTGTTTTCCAGATCTTGGAGGGTAAATCCGCCGAAATTTGAGACAAGATGGATGGGTCTGTTTTTTCCAAAATAGGGACCACCATGTCGAATGCGGTTGTACTCCACAAAGCGCGAATAGTGACCGGCCCGGGTGTAAAATTGGCATGTGCCAAAATACTCGAAACTCGGCGATCTTCATAGTCCAAGTATGCTCCCATGAAGATATCCAAGTACTCTCCAAATTCGTCCAGCACCATTTGAAACACGTCGCTGTTTACCCAGCGCTGCGTCAAAATACTCGTGTCCTTGGGCAAAGTACAATTCAGTACCGCCCGCACATACTCGACACGTGCGTCCTTGGCAATTTTGTGGTAAATCAGGTACTGTGCAAGTGAGGTAGTATCCAGTTTATAAGGCCACGACGCAGGGATCTCATACTCAACTTGGTCAATGTGCTTAAAAGCAAGTTTAATCGCCCAGGCCGGGCCATACCGAAGCTTTTTCAAAACTCGACCATCGTATTCAGTGTAGTTTTGAAAATACCACGCCAACTCGATGTCCCTGTACTTGTTGAGGCAGTCGCGGGCCACAAAAAAAGACAGTTTGGGCGTCGTTTCAAAATAGGGGGTCAGTGCCATGAACATGTCCGTCGTCTTGCTTATTGACATGATGGTTTGCTGGTCATATACGGTCAGTTCCCCTCGAATCAAATGCTTGTAGGTAGTCACAATCTCATCAATCAAGACTCGCTTCTTTTTGCGGGCCAAGTCTCGTATTGCCCGGCAATGAATGGGGACACCTAGTTCCAAAAGAAACTTGACAGTTTTGGCTCGCATGCGAAACTCGACGGCCTCATTATAGATATCAAGCGGCCATTCACCGTCCCGGGAAATGATCGGTGCGAATTTACGTATTGCCGGCAAGTTGTCTTCTTCAATCAAGCCAACATACACTTGCTTGGATAGACTGGTCATTCCAGCGTATTTCATCAGCATTTCAATAATACGAATAATTTGGTCACGGTTGGACAAATAAGTTGCCGCTTTCAGAATGTCTTCCGACACAATCGCAAGGGACTTGTCGCAAAGAAACTTGACGACCTCCAAATTTCGCATGGCATCGGCCATTTCTTCCACTGTAATTTCTGAAACCGGCGCGGCATCAAAGGCTTTGCGTACAAGGTCAATCTTACACCCCTTGAGGGCGTGCGTAAACGAGGTGGTCGTAAACTGGCATCCTTTTTCCACAAACAAGTCCACCACCTCTGAGCGCCCGCGATTTAGTAGCCGATTGAGGTGGTCGTTCGTGACCTGAATGTTGGTAGACAGGAGTGCTTGAAATACCTCCAAAGGTGTGTGAAAGTCGTCCAATGCAAACTCAAGATGCGAGACAGTAATTTGGATTCCTTTGCGTATTAGCAAGTGTAAAATACCGGCCCATTGTTTCCGGATTGCGACTTTGATCACATTTGGGGGGACGTTGAACCCAAATTCCAGTAAAGTTTTGAGCATGGTGAATCGTCCAAATTTGGTCGCAACCGCGCACATAGTGGGTTGAAAAAAAGGCACATGACAGTGCCACAGCGCAGTAAAAAATCGAACATTTCCAGATTGAACCGCCGTCTCGCCCAGGTCCGACGGTGGAAAAACGATGCGCTTGTCTAGAACCCAAATGCATGCAAAGCACGCTGGGCACTCGGGGTCAATACTTTTCGTAAATACTTGGTCCACTGTGGGCTGTGTACAAGCTTGAATGTCTGGTTTGTACAGGTGTGCCACTTCCAGCACTTTGTTCAAACTCGGTTGGTCGAGCTGGGCGCCATGTACCCAATCAAACAAGCTGGTCAGTGCCACATTTGGATAGTCCCAATAATCCACCACGCAAAGCAGTCGACAGGCAGATTCGATGGAATCTACGTCCATGGTGGGAGGTGGGATTAGCCGGCGTGCAATACGAATGGTGGTTTGCTGCCATGGATTTTCGTCTTCGTCTCCACTTCCCGAGGCATCCTCGTCTTGGATTGCGCACCGTTTTCCACTCAGTTCCTCGAATGATGGAGTCGCCAATTGTGCGTACGCGTCGCATACATTGTCGGACCGGGGAAGAGAAGAGAGTCCGATGGTGCTTCGAAATAGGTTGGAGCAGCGAATCCAAACAGGTACATCACCAAGGGAAACAAGGACCTGCTTTTCAGGCATCTTTACAAGTTAAGCCCCAATCTAGGTCCTAGTTTGTAAATACAAGTTGGGCCCTAGTTTGCACAATTCAAAATACAAATTGGGGGAAAATTGAACTATGGAATTATCTGATGGAATTATCCAGATACGTCGCGTGCAATGGGCGAAAGTAGTTGAAATAATTGTCTGTACACTCCCAGAGAGGTTATTGTGCCCATATAATAGGAAGCGTGAATGATACCCCCCGATACACTTTATACACCTACGTTGTTCCGTTCCTTCCTTTTTTACATGAAATACTAGCAAACTAGGGCCCAACTTGTATTTGCAAACTAGGACCTAGATTGGGGCCCAACTTGCATAAAAATGACTGAACTTGCCTGCCATCCCAATGTTGTGCCGAAAGTGCGCCGGTGGTTGAATACATTGCATCAGGCCGTTCTAGACAAATCATCGGATTGGACTCGGTTGCTGGACGACAAGCCCATCATTGCTGAAAAAACCGGTGAGCTGAATGGAGCCGAGCAACTACTTCAAGCATACCGCAGCAATAGTTATTTGTTTCAGCATATTTGTGATGCCGTCAAAAGCAATCAATTTGAGGACGCGACGGCCCGTAGTGTGATTGTGAGCATGGTGAGCCAGTGGATGGTCCATGCTCGATTCTACCCAAATGTCAAAGTGGGAGCTACTTCGGACCCGCCCGTGTCGCCAACAAGTGCTGCATCCCCTTCGCCGCCAAAGGTAATTGAGCTGACGGCCAAATCCACAGGTGGCGAACCGACCGTCACCAAGGCGAGTGCGAGTGCAAAAGGAAAGAAGAAGAAGGATGTTGCAAACCCCAAACCGAATGTAAGTACAAAGAAGGATGAGGAAAAGAAGCCCAAAAAGCGCAAGCACACGCAGAAAAAGAAAGTGACAAATCCCAAGGAGCCGAGCGTGAAGGAGAAGGAAAAGGATTCAAGTGATAAAGAGCCGGAGAATAGTGAAAAAGATGTACCTCCGACCAAGAAGCGCAAGTACGTGCGGAAAAAAAAGGTTGATACACCCACTGCCAAAAAGACACCTGCCAAGAAACCGACTCCCAAAAAGGTCCCAGCCAAGAAACCGACTCCCAAAAAGGTTCCAGTCAAGAAACCAGCTCCCAAAAAGGTCCCAGCCAAGAAACCGACTCCCAAAAAGACGCCAGCCAAGAAACCGACTCCCAAAAAGACGCCAGCCAAGAAACCAGCTCCCAAAAAGGTTCCAGCCAAGAAACCGACTCCCAAAAAGGTTCCAGCCAAGAAACCGACTCCCAAAAAGGTTCCAGCCAAGAAAAAGGCGGCTCTGGAGCCAGACCAGACGGATGCCCCTCCGAAGAAGCGTAAATATGTGCCAAAAAAGAAGGAGGATGACAGTAAGACTCACACCCCATCCAAGACTCCGACTCTGTCCAAAGTAACGGTTCCACCAACTTCCAACTCTAACAGCTCTTTGCCGCCTGAAAAGAAGGTGCGACAAGTCAAAAAGGTGCCCAAAGGCATGATGAGTGTTTTTGCCAAATTTTGCGCCTCGGAGTAAACAAATTACACCATTATTGCTCTACCTATAAACACTTAGCCAGCCATCACTCCACCTCATCTACTTTATTTGCATCCGATTTATACCTTTTCCGCAAAAAAAATGCCTGCTCCTCAAACTCTCCCCGAAGTGAATGTCCCCATCATTTTTGACATGGTGGGTGGCACACGAGTCTTTTTGGTTCGTAGCGGCCCAGGAAACCGCAGCAAAAAGGAATGTGGTAATGGGAAATGCGACCTATCTATGGTTCCCGATTTTGGTCGACATTCGGCGACGGACGATGTCCAAGCAGCGGCCACGCTGGCCCTTGAGCCTCTACTCACCACTCTCAACAAGTTTGATCAAAACGTTCGAATTGTAGCACGTCCGCACGTGTTCCACGATGGGTCCTCCAAATCGCGCGACGCCTACGACATTTTCATGGAGCGCAAACGGGTGGCCTTTTACGATGGCATGAAGGATGCACCGGAACAGGTTGACGCGGCGTATTTCTGGTCCAAGCTAAACCGTAAGGATGCAGGTATCCTCAATACCTTTGTGGTTTTTGCCTCAACAGAGACAATCTACAAGGTAATGAATTCCGCTGGGTGCACAGCTCGCTTGCTATGCGCCGCAGGAGCCATTGTACCCACTGTCTTTCCAGTGGTCGGCAAGCCATCCGTCGGAATTGGGTTGGGTCCCAATGCAAATGGTTGCATGCGTTGGGGCAATGTGACTGAAGAAGAGTTTGTATCGGCATCTCAACCACCCGCTTCCAAGCGCACAGCCACCGCTGAAGAGTGACGGACTTCAAATCTACAATGTATACATTACCTTGGCACCTACTCGTCCTAAAAAGTAAACATTCTAAAGTCGATCACTGAGCAAGATTCATAAAAACGCACCTTTTCAAATAGAAAAACGTAGTAAACTTTATACATTTCAAAATTGTAAATATGGCAAGGCAGGTGCCCGCTTTAAAATCAAAAAGGTATTCCAAAGTAGATCACCCGGTTATTTCCGCATCCGCTTCGTGGGTGAAATGTTTGTGGCGGTGGTCAGTCGGTGCGCCATATGCGTGCCAGTTGTCACCATCTTGGTAATCCGTTTCTTTGTTTGTGCACACGCCGATTTAAGCTCCTTCATTTGCTGCTCCAAAGTTTCAATTTCTTCTCGGATGGCCCTGCGCTCTTCTTGCGTGGTTGGCAGCTTCCGCCGCAGGGCTTGAATTTGAAGCCGTAAGTTTGCATGGTCGCGAATATGTACTTCCCATCGTCTTTTTATCTTGGTTTGTACCTGCGTGTGCACCTGTAGCTGAGCCTCCACAGCCACAAACTGGGTCGCCGTCAATGTGCGAACCTTCCCATCATCCTCTTTTGAAGCAGAGTCTGTATACCCTCCCATCTTTATCTTCGCTTTCTTTGCCAACTTGCCAATTTTGCCCCGGTGCGTGTTCACAAGGCCCTCCCAGGCCATTTTGGTTTTCTCACACAATGTGCGCTGGCGAAATCGCAGCACGTAATCCAGCAACGGCAAGTTCAAACTAAAGAACCGATCCACCACAGTCGATAGCACAGGGGCGTGCGGCACACAGTACCCGTCACGCCACAAACTCATCTGGTCCTCGCGAGCCGCGAAAAAGGTGGCCACTTGGGACTCGTGTGGCCAAAATTTCGGATCAGGTACAAACGTCATTTCGTCTGTGTACTTCCCAAACAGGGCCATCGTCAGCGTTTGTAAAAACCGATCCACAAAGTACAGCTCCCAAACGAACCGCTTGATCAATGCTGCGGAAGGCACTTTACCTTGGACGGCGTGTTGGTAGAAAATGGCCAGATACCCTAGTGCCCGGTGACTACTAAAAAAAGAGCATGCTCGGCGGCAAATTCGACGGTCCATCGTCCAGTACTGTCTGGGGAGACGACCAAGCCAATTCACAAGCGGTTGCTGAAGCAGATCCGCAAATTGCTCATCTGCCTTGGCATTGGCCCACGTAAGGGATGACCCCGGTTCAGCCGTGTCGCCATACCAAGGCGCTACACCTGGCCCGTATTTGGAGACACCCTTGGCATCCACCAAGTTGCGGGTTTGTGCATACACAAGTGCCTCATCTATCGCCGTGGGTCGTGCGCCGTATTGATGGCTAAGTGCGGCCATGCAAAACATGGCATCATACGGCACAAGTTCTTCAAAGGTCTTGTCGGTCCCTGGCACCACTTTGTCACCCAGACCGTTGGGCCATGCCTTTAAGAGTCCATTGCGGTGGACGCGGTGTAGAAGTTTGTTATAGTCTCGAAAGTTGGGTGGAAGTTGCGTGTTGGGGCAGCCCATGTTTTGAATGAAACAGTCCAGTGTGTGGTCGAGCCCTTGGGCACCGCACTGGATGCACCCGGAGGACTGCCAGGCATGAGTCATTTCCGTGTTGCACTGTGCGGCCGTGGTAAAGTCCCACAACCAGTGGGAAGGGTCGGTCATTTCAACAGTCAGGGGTTGCCCGTCGCAAGACAGTGGAAAGAGCTTGTCTGGGTCTTTGGTTTTGGCATACTCACCAAGGGTAATGTGCACCATTCCCTCCTTGACCAACTTGGGAAACAGTGGGGTCGAAAAGACCAGACTGTCTTTTGAATCGGATGGAGAGGAACTCATCGTATTAAGGAATGCAAACTAGGGCCCAACTCGTATTAAGGAATGCAAACTAGGGCCCAACTCGTATCAGGGAATGCAAACTAGGGCCCAACTCGTATTAAGGAATGCAAACTAGGGCCCAACTCGTATTAAGGAATGCAAACTAGGGCCCAACTCGTATTAAGGAATGCAAAC
>Ga0181380_1000361_pt1 | contig 20754 bp, 11 predicted proteins | sample 3SPOviralmetaG_FD_130116 | JGI IMG/M metagenome (GOLD analysis project Ga0181380, IMG submission 130116) | Marine viral communities from the oligotrophic San Pedro Time Series (SPOT) site, San Pedro Channel, CA, USA - 3 SPOT_SRF_2009-08-19 | ecosystem: Environmental > Aquatic > Marine > Strait... | reverse complement strand
GAAGCGAATGGATGGCTTGGTAATCGTAAGACTAATTGGCAACACGCTTTTGCTGTTGTCGACTACTTTGCCGATGGGGATTTCACTGTTCACGTTGTTAATATTATTAATGGACGTACTTCATTATGGGGAAAAGTTTTAAATGCCTAAACAGTTATTTGAAATAAACGCTTTTTCATCAGGTATAGTATCTGACCCAATAGATGAGTTTGATATACCTAATGGTGCCGCTAGTGTATCCCTTAATATTGACCCTCTGAATGAAGGAGAATTAAAAGGGATACCTGATGTGCAGGTCTTAAAAGATACAGGATTTCAAAATAACTTTACAGCTGTAACTTATGTTAGACCTTCTGCATACTCATCAACAGAACAAGTGATTAATACTTATAATAATGAACAACAGAATCAGAGCGGATAATGCCATTAGCTCCTTGGAATAAAAACTATTTTGAAGTGTCAGGCAATCCTAATGTTACTGAAGCTACTACTTTTGAAGTTAAAGTAACTGGAAGTAATGGTAGTGAAGAATGGTATTATAGAAGCAAAGTAGCGGCAGGAGAATACTCATCTTACAACACTGCTATTACACTGGTAGTTAACACCTTATTACAATTAGGAAGTACTGGTGTGTTTATTAAGTTTACAAGAACATCTGCAACTTCTTACACACCCGGGGACAAGTGGACTTTTTCTACGCAAAAAGAAGTTGTACTTGATGAAAGCATAAATCAATTTGACCATATTGAAACCATAGATGTTGGTGATGAAAGAAATTTATTAGCAATAAGCTCTAGCACAGGTAGAGTAGCTACTATAGAAAATATTGATACTGATTTACCAGTAGCTGTTTCAAGTGAATTAAATATAGGAACTGGAACAGAAGGTCATTTATTAGACTTTGAAAAAAAGAATAAAGAGTTATATGTAGCAAAAGGCAGGGAGTCTAATCCACAATTTTTAGGCTATAGTAAAAATAATGGCTTTGAAGGTGTTGGTGAATTAGAATTAAGGTCTAATCCTACATTAGATACCTTAGAAGGTGCTAGTAACCCTCAAACAGATGCATATGAAATGTCCGTTGTGTTAAGAGCTGGGGGTGGAGCAAATACTAAAGATGCTAGAATAATAGCTGGAATAAAAAATGTAGCTAGTTCTGGTGATGTTAAAAATGCTGTCTTTGTTCAAAATTTACACACAGAAAAATTATACGAATATGGAACTCCAACTACACCTATATCTATAAAAAGATGGTATGGTAAAATGCACGGAAGTTATTGTGATGGATTTGCGGTTTTAAGGGTTTCTGAAAAAGACCCAGAACAATATGGGGGAGCCATTGACTTATGGGCTATGAATACTGCCGCAGGTGGAACTGTTGGACAACAAGCTAATTTGTATAGAACTATTCATTTAAATAAACCTGAAGGTGAAAAAGTAAAGATAGAATCTTTTGGAGACTTTTATATAGTACCTGAAACTTCTGAATTTGCAAAATGGTTTATAATTGTTTCTAAGCACAGACAAAGAAGACCGGGTAATGCTGGAAATTTAAAAGAAGATAATTGGTTGTGGAGAACTGATAATTTAACAACCGCTGTTATTGAAGGTACTAATTACGAAGTTGGAGAAGATGATTGGGATAATATTGACCCACAGCTTAATAACCCATCTTCAAGTGCAAGTACAAAAAATGGTAATGAATTTTATTATATGCAAAGGTGTTTACACGCAGGTGGCGACAAATCTACATTTGTAGGAAGTACTCAATACGGTCCAGTTGATATGCCAGATTTTGTTATGGTAAATAGTAATTTTTACAATGCAACTCATCATCCATATATAACGCAAACATCTGAATATTCTTGTATTATGTTTGCAGGTTTTAATAGTACTTCAGGTAGCTATGGAAGTAGCCCTTATGTTTCTTTTACAGTTCAAGTAGGACCAAGTACTGATAGTATAGGTTCACAGAATTGGTATCAAGCAAATAGCTGTTTTCAAACAGCCGCTCAAAAACAAGTTAATACAGGACCACAAACTCTTTGGAGTGATAATACATCACCTCCTATTGCTAGTGACCAATGGGGTTGGGACTCAGAAGCATTTGGACCTTTTATGTCAAACGATGCAGGTAGCACTCATCAAATAAATTACAGACCTGTTAGTTGGATTACTTATATGATAGAAATAAAAGATACTAATACTGGTCAAGGTCAATATAAGGCTTTTCCTCATATGTTAGACTGGGCAGAACAAGGTGGTTTGGCATCTAAGTGGAGAACCTTTAAAGGAAATTCTAATTTTAATATCCCTTCTTGGATAACAAGTATTGGATTTGGTGGCGGTGAAGGAGAGCTAGGTAAGGCTACTGGTACTAATGTAAATAAAGGTATACTTAAAATAGAACAAGTTCCTTCTAAAGCTCCTAATTTTGGATACAAAGGTAGGATTTTGTTTTCTACCACAGGAACTAAAAGACATAGGCATTTAATGCATTATGTAAGACCCGGCAGTAGAAGAGCACTTACTTTTAGATTTGGAAGAGAATCTAATACGCCTCAATCATTAAACGATAGGCTTAACCCTACTATATTTCCAAATGAATGGTGTTTAAATAATTCGGGTATAGATGAGACTGATTATCAAACTGTTAGTGCTTATTCTCTTTGGAATGAAAATGATAATGCTAGTTTGTTTTCAAGCAACTTTTTTGGAAGTGCGGCAAATGCAAACAATATGAGAAGGTTTAGGAGTGTTTCAGGTACAGGTTTTACTGGAGGTGGAGATAAGCACGGATATAGACCATCTGAAGGTGGCAATGTAACTTTAGATACAGCTGGAACAGGAACACAATGGTATCCATCAGAAAATAACGATGTTATGCATTTGTTTGTTGTTAAGCACGGGGAAAATCAAACGAAAGGAAGATTTAAAGTTCCTTATACAGGAACTACTGGTTTTTCTAATTTATACACATCTAGCGTTTCTGAATTTGCTATTCAACCACCTGTATATAATGGAGTTGCTAATAGTTGGGCAGGTATAGCCGCTAAAAAAGTATTTTATAAAGCTTCTCTTATATATGACGGCTATCAAGAAACTCCGTTATTAAGTACTCCAAACTCAAAGTTTGATACAAACGGAATTGATGAAACAATAAATGTAGAGATAAGAATAAGAGATACTTATCCAATATCAGAAAGAGTTACTGGGGTTGCTTTATACAGAGCTATTTCTAATAGTGACCAAGACCTTACTGAACCGGAAACATTATATAGATTTGTCGAAGAGATTCCATTATTTCAGTTTAATCACAGCGATGTAAGAGGCGACCAAAGTTTTACAGTCCAAGATACTGGAGACGCTGAAGGTACATATGAATCTATTAATGGGGTTAGTGAAAAAATTTACGATTTAGGTTTAAACTATACAGTTAACACACAACAGAATGGTTATCATTTTGTTTCTAATTGTAAGCATAGTCAATTACCGGATTCAGAAAACTTCTTATTTAGGTCACAGCCCGGAAAGTTTGCAATATTTGATTGGACAAAAGATTTTACAGAACTACCTTTTATTCCTACTTCAATAATAGGATTTCAAGGAAAGGTGTATTGTTTTAGTAGTAACCAAACAGCTATAGTAAATCCAGAAAACTTATACATTGAAGACGTTATAGAGGGTGTTGGATGTATTAATAGTAAGACAAGCTTAATTACAGATGCAGGATTAGTATGGTGTGATTTTAGGAATATATATTTAGCTAGTCCCGGAATACAGCCAATAGGTTCTACTATACTTAATGTTGATAACGTAGGTTGGTTAAACCTTAGTCTTGAGGAAAAGAGAGATATTAGATGTGGATATGATTCTAAAAGAAAAGCTTTTTTATTCTTCTTTACAAAAGGGACTGACCACAGATGCTGGGCTTATAGCTCTCAAAAAAGAAGATGGGATTTGTTTGAGACTCCAGAAAAAGTAATGGATACTACTCTTACAAAAGATGGGGCAACTATATTATTATTAAACAATAATAAACTAGCTAAGTTTTTAGCTAATACAGTTATAAGTAAAGACTGGTACTGGGAGTCAAAAAAGATAAACCTTAGTAATACTATGGTAGATAAAAAAATAAGAAATTTTAAATTGGAAGGCAACAGCAGAAGCCTTACATCTATTCAATACAAACTAGATGGAGATACTTCTTGGAAAACTGGAGTAGATATAGATACGAAGTTTACAGGTGCAAACAACAAAGCCTATAAACTACAGACTAGTGACCAAAGTAAAAAAGTACATTGGATAAAGTTAAAAATTGCAGGAGATAATTCTGCTGGAGGTACCGATGTCAAAGGCTATGCAACTTCTGTAATATATAAACCAAAGAGACCTAAATAATGCCTAAAGTTAGAAGAGTAAATCCAAATATTAAAGCTGGTTTAGGAAGAACTAAAAGAGACATAGAAGTACAAGCAGATAAAATGAATCATAAGTCTGGACAAGGCTCAGAAGAAAAGACAGGTAGTATTGGTACATTAAGAATTATAATAGATGGAGAGAGACCATATTTAGAGATAAAATCAAAGCAAGGCTGGGTTCGTTCTGACAATACAAGTGTATCTGGCTTTTCGTTTAAAAAATAAGTATATTAAATTAGAGAATAAGGTGATGTTATGAGTTGGTTAAGCAAGAAATGGGATGAACTGTCTGGTAAAAATCAGAAAGTTTCAACTTCCACTATAAATAGTGAATACAATGATGCATTTGAAGGAGCTAGAGGTACTTATGGCACTTTAGAACAGCGTGGTATGGATATGATGGACCCAGACTCTGCTTACAATATGCAACAAAAAGCTGGGATGCAAGAGAGTGCGGCAGATGCGGCGGCTGAATCATCAAGATTAGCTGGTCGCAATGCGGCAATGGCAGGTGGAGCTCCTGCGGCGGCGTTAGCGGCTCAAACAGCAGACTATGGTAACAAAGCTCAAGCTGGAGCATCAAGTGCCTATAACCAATATTTAAGCGGTGCTATAAGCCAAGGAGCAGGTATGGCTAGTGGAGCGGCTAATAATATGGCACAAATGAACCAAACACAAATGAATGCTGTGTCTAATCAAAGACTAGCTAATGCTCAAATAGATTCACAGGCTACTGGATTTGGTGCAAACTTACTTGGTAAAGGTTTGCAAATGGGTTTTGGAATGATGAAACCGCCAATAGGTGCACAACAGGGTGGTAAAATTTCTATGTATGCTAGTGGTGGATATGTAGATAGCCCTTATGGAAATTCAGGAGGTATGTTATCACAGGTTATGGGACCTGATGGAATACCGATGAATATTAAAACTCGCATTGGAGGGCAGACAGTTGGCGAATAAATATAGTCCCTTCCCGGGAGATGTTGTAGACGCTAAACTAGAACCCGGAGAATATGTACTAAACAGAAATGCGGTAAATGCCATTGGTGAGGATAAGCTTAATAAATTAAATAATGAAATAGCCCCAAGGTTTCAAGAGGGTGGTATGAATTTTGGTCCTTTTAAGAGTGAGAAAGCTTATAGAAGTAATAAGCGGATGCAGAAGAAAAAGGCAAAGAACGACAGACAGATAGCTAGATTAAGAGCTATGAGAATAAAGCAAATGGACAAAGCAAGAGGTCCGGCACCTGAGTTAAGAAGAAGAAGTCCTGAGCAATTTAATCCACAATCCGTTAAGCAAGGTGATGTTGGAGAAGCTCCTAGTTCAGCTGAATTAATTAATTATTCTAGAATGAAAGCGGATAGCGTTCATAGAGATAAAATGAACTCTTCTATTCAAGGACCTAGTAATATAAGAAGAATGGAAACTACACCTATAGACTTGCAAAAAGTAGAAGTCCCTATGGGTGACCAATTTAATTCTGATGAATTTAATAGTATGCTAGGTACTGCTAAAATAATGAATGACTATATGATTGACCAAGGGATGACTGATTCGCAAGGCAGAAGTCCTTTTAACGAAGATTATGGTCAAATAAAAGGTATAGACCCAAAGACTTTTAAAATGCCTACAGATAGGATGCTTACACCTGCCGAGCAGTTAATGGCTCAAATGAATATGCCTCGCAATCAAAAAATGAATACTTATATTGATGAAGATAATCCTGAGGTAGAGCAGATATATAAAGACAACCCCTTAATGGAAGCACAGAGATTAGTCAGAAGACAAAATTTACAAGAATATAGTGATGATAGAACTGAGAAGATAAAAAGAGATGTTGCTTTAGAGTACAGTCCTCAAGCTTTATATAATCACGATACTGATGGTATAGGTGGAAGTAAGGCAGATGCAATGCAAAGACAAGCTGATAGAGAGCTGTTAGCAGAGCAAAATAGAGATATTGAAATGATGAACCCCGGTGGTTCACCTAAGAAACCTATTAATCCAAAGACTGGTAAACCTTTTGAAACAATGGAGCAATATCATTCTCGTATGCAAGAAATGATTGCCAATCAAAAGAAACCTGCACCACTTGATATAAAAGATACAAGTCAACCTATGGACCCTATAACAGCAGTTGCTCGTAAAGAAATACCAAAAAAGAAAAGAGGTATTAGTAATTTTTTAAGTGACTTTGCACAGGGAAGTAATATGTCAAGATATAAAACAAGTGGAGATAGATATAGATACCAAATGGGTGGTGAAGTAGGTCCTGATGGTAAAAGAAGATATGCTTTAGGAGCCTTAGTAGCTCCTTTATTAGCTAAAGGAACAGCTATGTTTGGTGCCGGTCAAGCTGCCGCCGCTAATCAGGTTGCAGGAGCTAAGTCTGGTATGGCTAATCTATTAAGTGCCGCTAAAGAAAGATATGGTGGTGGTTTTAGAGAAGCTAACAATATGATAGCTGAAAGATATATGAGTGGTAAAAACAGTGATGGGTCTAACAGAAGCGGAGATGTAGCTTGGAATGATATGTCCGTAGCAGACAAACAATCAATGGCTAAAGACCTGTCTAGCAATAGTAAAGGTTTAATGAATTTAGCAACCGACCAAGAAAAAGCACAACGCTTAGGTATGGGTTTAACTGAAGGTGCTACTCAAGTAGGGAAGGATGTTGTTGGAGGTACTGTAGGCTTAGCTAAAGGAGCTGTTAAAACAGGTCTAGGAGCTGGAGCAGTAGCCCTTGGTGGGACTGCTTTAGGAGCTAAAGCAGTTTATGATGGTGGCAAAACTTTGTTAAAGGAAGGATTTAATAAGGATAACGAAGGTGGGTTGATATCAGATGCTGGAGAGCTTTTAAATAGAGATAAAGCTGGGAACTTTGGAGACGTTTGGTCTGGTAAAGAGAAAGGCTCACTTATGCAGAGAGGTAGAAAAGGTCTTGGTGGTTTAGGAATGTTATTACAAGACGCATCACAAGCACAAGGTTTTCAAGGAGCTGATTGGGAAGGTTCTGGTATAGGTAGATATAGCAATAAAGATGCTAATGATGAAGCTAAAAAACAGACAGGTATTGATAATAAAACTTCTGGTGAGGTTTTAGATATGGAAAATGCTGGAAAAATCCCAACAACAGAGGAAGTAATTGGAGACAATCCAGTACAAGATATGCAGTTAGAAGCTGATAATCCTGACCAAAACTTAGCTGGAACAGGTGTTGTCTTAGATGAAGATAATGTAGTACCAGCGTCAGCAAGTACATCAGGTGGGAATACTAATATATTTAATAAGCAAACACCTCCTGAAATTAGCGAGGATACTCCTGATTGGTTAAAAGAAATGTCGTCTGATTACAAAGACCCAAATGCTGGTTCAGGTGTTTTAGCTCCTAATTACGACCCTAATGCACCAGCACCAGAGTTTAATGTAGAAGATTTAACAAAAGTTAACATAGGCGGTGGGCAAACAGGTGGTCGTGTAAGCCTTGAAGGATTCATACAGCAGTCTTGGAGGAATATGAGATGAGTGAAGTTAAGCCAATGAATTTATCTGGTGTATCGCACAACCCTTTACAAGGTGGTGCCGCATCAGGTAATAATACTATAGCAGATAGAATGAGAGCTAATTCTCAGTTACGAATGGCTGAGAGTATGAATAAGTATAAACAAGCTCAAATGAAAAGAGCTGAAAATGATTATCAGATTGGTAAAAGAACAGAGAATTTTGTATTTAGTAACTACCCTAGCGGTAAAGGTGCAACTTGGGCTAATGGTACAGATGGTTTAAAGTTTGGAGAAGGTTCTAGGTCTGGTCATTTAGCTCGTTGGAAAGAAAAAGTAGGTGGTAACCTGCAAGGATTTGAACAATATTATCAAGCTGGTAAACAAGCTGAAATGGATGGCATAAAGAAAAGCTTAATAAGAGACCCTTTAAAATACTCTGAAGACGGATGGAAGAAACACGTAAGTAAAACTATAGCTGGTTGGGAACCTGATATGAGAGAGTCTTTTATGAACAGCTTAGACACTGAAACTCGTGGCAATCTAATGCAATACTATGACCCAGATAGTCAGTTATCTTGGGGTGAATATGGCAGTAGATTTATAGATGACAACTTTGGAATGGATGACAACCCCGGCAAAACTATTATGACAGGAGCCGCTGGATTAGCCGCTCTTGGAGGTGGTGCTTATTTAGGTTACAAAGCCCTAAGAAGAGGTAACATTCCTGATGTTCCCGGTGGTGGTGGTGGTGGTGCTCAATCTCAAAAGCTACTACAAGGTCTAAAACAATTAGGTTCAGGAGCTAAAAGACTTAATGGTAAGACTATGAGTAAGGGTGAGATAGCAAAGATGATGAATGCCGGAGAAATAACTGCTAAAGAAGCTAAAATATTAGCAAGAGGCGGAAGTGTTCAAGGAGAGCTTTTTGCAAGTGGAGAAACTAATGCTAAATTACAAAGACTTTTAGGAGAACCTATTTCAGAAAATGCTATAAAAGACATACCTAAGTATTTGAAAGCCGCTAGATTAGATGGTAAATTAACACAGTCATCTGCTGACCAGCTTCAAGGAATTATAAATACATTACAAAAATCAGGTAAGGTTGTGAATACTAACAATATTAGTACAGCTATAATGAGACTTGGACCAAAAGGTGGTGCTTTAGTTACTCAACTTGGTAAAGGTAAAATTAACTTAGGTCCTGTAAAAGGTTTAGGTTTTACTAAAGGTATAGCTACAGCAATAGGTCTTCATACTGGTATGAGTTATGGGATTAGAAATATGGCAGAGATGATGGGTGCAACTGAAAATAATGCTGAAGCATATGGTGATGCGGCAGGAGCGGCAACAGCCGCAGTCGGAGTACCAGCGGCACCTCACGTTATAGCTAAATTAAAAGATGTTTATGCTAAAAAAGGTGGAAGTTATATTATAAAAAAATTAGGTTCAAAGATAGGAATGAAAGCGGCGGCAAGAATAGTAGGTAAAGGCTTTTTAGCCTCGATGACTGGTCCTGCGGCAGGTGTTGTTGGCTATGGTTTATTAGCGGCAGACGCCTATATGATATATGATGCTTTGAGCGATATAGAGTAAGGAGAAACTAATTGGCTGACCCAACTACTTGGACACCCAAGTTTGAAGAAAAGCAAATTAGGGAACTAATAGGGGAGTATCAAGTTAACCCTAGTCAATTCAATGACAGGGATGACGACATAAGTGTTTTAGAAGAACACGCTAACCACTATCGTATTCCATTTGCAAGAAACAGTGACCATCAAGATGGCTTTATAGCTAAAACTATAAAAGCGGCTGGTCGTGGCTGGTTTGAAGGCTTTACTACATTACCCCCTGAAAAGATAGATGACTTTACTGGAACCAGTTTAGGTCGTGACCCTGAAGATACTACTGAAGCTATAGCTCGTAACTTAGGTCACCTTGCAGGTTTTGTTGGCTACTTGCCGGGTGCTAAAGCATTAAGAGCTTTAGGGGCAGTAAAATTAGCGGGTGGACTAGCATCTTTAAAAGGTAAAAGTATTCCAATGGCTGTTGCTAATAAAGCACAGAAAGCTGTTGGCAAAGTTGCTTCCCCTTATTTAAGAGATTTGCCCAGTTTTGCTACCGAAGGTATACTTGCTGATATGTCACAAGGAGCGTTCCATTTAGGTATTGCAAGTGCGGCATCAAGCTGGACTCACGGAGTAAATGAAATGTTTGGAGCGGCAGGGTTTGGAGCCGTTGCTGGTGGTGCATTTAGAGGCATAGGTAATATGAGTGGCTTTGGCAAAAAGCTAGAAGCAGGTCAATTAAAACCAAACGGAAGCCCTGATATATCTAAACTAGCTCCCGGACAAAAGGCTGATTTAGCGGCTAGAACTATGGCAGGTGCCGCTTTTCAAGGGCTACCCAGCTCACTACAAGGTGCTACTACAGAAGAGCAGGTATACGCTTATGCAATGGGTGCTTTCTTTGGTTATAAAGAAATGCCTTATCAGACTAGAACAAGTAGAGAGTTCCTAGCGGAAACATTTAAAAAAGATACTGGTGCTGACCCTGAAATGAATCCTAAATGGGATACGCTAACAAGGGAAATGCAAAGTATTGTTAGAAGAGATTTTGAACAAACTTTTGGTGGTGAAGATGTAAAGTACGCTGTATACGATATAATGAAAGGTAAAGGTATAAAAGCGGAAGACATTGAAAGGATGGCTGAAGAATTTGGTGGAGTTAAACAAGAAGTAGACCCAACTACTGGTGAAATGGTAAACTCTAAGATAAGTAAAAAACAAGCTGAGGAATATAGAGAGGCTTATAAAGACGACCCAAGGTTTGCAGAGCAACAAGATTTAGATATGCACATAGAGGCTATGGCAGAAATACCTATGACAATAGCAGGTAAAGGAGCTTATGTTGATAGGTTGTTTGATAACAGGACCAACTTAAAAGTAAAGTCTGGTAGTGAGAGATTAGATTTCTCTGACAAATTATTTAAGAAATGGAAAAGTTTCTGGAATGAAAACACAGGCAAACCTAAGCAGGACGCAGAGCAAAAAATCGTTGAGTTTATTGAGAAAGAAACTGGGACTAAACTTTCTACCGAAGAGGAAGGATGGTGGAGAAACTACGGAGAAAGATTTAGAAAAGAAGAACCCATTGAGCAAATTGAAATGGTTAATGGTGAAGTTAGTATGCTTAAAGGAGTTACTAATTCAGTTGGTAACAAGAAAACTTTAAAGCAAGAAAGGATGATAATAGAAGATGTCTATGAAGCTGAACATCTAAAGCATACTGGTGAGCCTATAAAACAAAACTTCTTTAGAGTTTTAGACCATATGATATGGGGCGGAAAAGAAACAGACCTTAGTAGAGCTGAAATGATTCTTGCTAAACAAGAGTTACTTAAAATAAAAGGTAGAGAAGAGTATGTTGAATATACTTATTCAGAAAAAATTAAAGAGTCACAAAGAATAGCAAAAGAAAAAGTACAAAAAGCATACGCTGAACTACACAATAAGATGTGGTCTGAGAATGTAGACATTCCTTATTATTATTATGGTGGTAAAGGAGATGCTAAAAAAATGTTTTTTGTAAAGCTTCATCCATCTATACATAAAAACGCCAACCAAGTAAAACGATATAGAAGAGCCTTGTTAGACGTTATGCGTCAGCAAAAAGATAGAAATGGTAAGCTAATTAAAGGTAACCTTAAAGAGTACAGAGATGGCAGAGATGCTTATTTAAAAAAGTATCCCGGTATTAATAATGCTAAAAGTAGATACGACCAGATGTATATGTCTAACGTATTGTATGAATTAAGTAATAATGGATATGCTTTAGAGAAGCCTATAGGTTCTAAAGAAAGTTTTGCTGAGTTTAAAGGTAAAATGGGAATGCTTTTAAAGCGTACTAAATATATAAACGACCCTAAATCTTTTAACAAAAGAGCTCAGATATGGTTTAACTCTGGTCTTTCCGCAAATCCTTCAGAAATATTTAGGCAAATGAGAAAAGTATTAGGTAACGATAACGATTTTATGGGACTGAATTTCCGGGTAGGGTTTTTCGGTGAGTCTAAGGGTGGAGATATGAAAGTTTCTGACTTAGCACAAAAGTATGCAGAAATTTCTGATGGAGCAATATTAGCAAGAGAAGAAGTTGTTGATGCTTTAAATTTTGACAAAGGTTTACCTACGAGTGGTAAAGTTAATAAGTCTTTTATAGTATCACCTAACCCCGCATTAGGTACTTTATTAGGTAAGTATATGATACATACAGCTACACCTGAATTAAGTAAGTATATGAAAGATAATAAGATTCATATGATGATACCTGAGTCTGCCGCTAAACAAATGGGTGAAAGAGAATTAGGTAGATTAACTTTAGAAAACGAACAGATAAAATTTGAGGGTAATGTATATGATGTTCCAGCTAATCATTTTAGAACTGTTATGTCTGAAATTACTGCTGAGAAATATTTAAAGAAACAAGGCTTACCTAAGCAGATGTACTCTGTAATGTCTGCATATGGTTATAAAGACGTAGACCCAAAGGTTATGAGGGATATGTATGATTCTCTTTCTGAACGGGCTATTTCAGGTACTCCTGAAGGCAATGAAAGAATAGAAAAGTATTTAGGAGATAAAAGCGAAAGCAATATAAAAGATTTAGTAAACAATATAGAAGACCTTCCAGTACATAGAGTCTTTGATTTAATTAGGGACCCTTCAAATGGAAAGCTATCACAAAAACTATATGAGAAAATACTAAAAATTAATAACGAATTTGTAGAGTCTTTAGGTGAAGAAGGAGAAATGACTAGACAAGAAGTACAACAGCACAGAGAAAATGCAGTTGAGTTTGAAAGCGTTGTTGATAGATTAACTAGAGTGTTTCCTGATGGGAGCATAAACGCCTATATGCACAAATTCTCACGTGATTATCGGATGCAATCAATGAGAAATTATGTAGTACAAAAATTAACTAGACCTAAAATTGATAACAGTGTAGTGTCTCGTATGCGACCTTGGGAAATAGGTATGCAAATGAAGAACAAAGAAACCTTAAGGTTGAATAAAGAAAATGATATATTCTTTTTAGATGATGGTTTTAAACAGCTTGTTATAAAAGACAGCTTAATAGACCCTAAAAGAAATAAACTAGGGGAAGTTTGGGAAGATTATAAATCAGGTAGGTATGATAGCAATAAGGAAGGTGTAGAAAGCATACTTGAAGCTATAGGTATGAGAGTGCCTATGGACTCTATAAGTGGTGCTCATAGCCTCAAATTTGCCGGTTTTACGGGAGTAAAAGGTTTTGGTAGCCTACTACATCCCCGAAGTATGAAAGCCTTAGGTGGAGCCGATTTAGATGGAGACAAAGCTTTCTTCTTTTTTGGTGGAGAAGATTCTGGATTTAAAAAATCTTGGCGTAAAATGTACAACGATGCTAAAGATGAATATGTAGACCCATTAACTGGTAAAGAAAAGCATAATAAAGACGCTATAGACCCGGCTAATGGACAGAGCTATGGTGAACAGTTAGCATTTAGGGACCCTAAGTTAACAGCAAAGTTTTCTCATCAAACAGCTCAGTATAGTCCTTACTGGAGAAATTTTATGAGCGAAGGTGCATCAGGCGGTAGAGATAACTTAGGCACTGCTGTTACTGGACGTTCTGCTATTATAGGAGCTTATAACGCTATTCGTGGTCAATCTAAAGATAAAAAGTGGGTTATGGATGAAATAGTAATGACCGGTAGAGAAAATATAGAACACCTTACTAAAGATGGTAAAAGAATAAAAGCTAATATAGAACTAGGTGGCGGTAAATATTCTGTTCCTTATATGGATAATCAAGGAAGAATGAAAAGAATTGAGTTTACTGCAAAAACTGGAGAGCAAGACCTTCAAAGATTTAGAGAAATGTCTAGAGCGGCTATTGCACTTGGCTCTGACCCTATGGACGAAGCTGGAATTAAAGGTGAGCTTTTCGCAACTAAGATGCTTGACACCTTATTTAATTATAAAGTGTTTAGTATTGACGCTAAGGGTAACAAAAAGTTTGATAACTATATGACCAAAAGAGTTGAAGCTGGTAAAGCTAACTGGTTAAAAAGTCACGGACTACAAAGTAAATTTTTAGAATTAAATAGATTGCTGTATGGTAAGAATCATAAAGACAATAGAAGGTGGAGCTATGCAGAAATACAATCTGGCATAGAAAAGTTTTCATACTTGCCTGAATCTGCCAAAAACACATTCCTACCTCAAATAGCTGAGAGTATGAAAGGAGTTAATTGGTCTGATAATTTATTTAGAAGAATTAATACTAGTGCTTTAGACAAGATTTACGCTGAGCACGTACAAACCATTAAAGAGTTTGACTGGTTAAAAGAAGTTATGGGTAGAGATACACTAGCTAGTCAAAAAGGTAGGTTTATATCTGAAATAATGGAAAGAGGTTTGTTTAGAGATGAAGCTATTAAAAGATTAGCAAGTGACGAAACAGCTTGGATTGAGTTTGTAGACGGAACCTATAATCTTAAAGGTGTAGAGAAACCAATAACTGGTGGTATACCTAGAGACTTTTTACCAAGAAGAGTAGGCGATTACAACTATAGAAGAGCTTACTTAGAGCATTTAGTATTAAAAGCAGAGGATTTTTTAGTAAACGATTTGAGCGATATTGCGAGTATGAAGAGTACAACCGATGTAATTAATAAGTATAATCTAAGTCCTGAAGACATAAGAGGTATACACACAGAGGTAGATGTTATAAAATCTTTAGGTTTTCAGTATGCTAAGAAAAGAAAAAGCTTAGATGATATACTGCAAACTGAGTACAGTGATAAAGAGTTAGTAAAACTTAATGAAGAAGCACGTAAAGCGTTTGGATTGTCTGATAAAGGTGATGCTAAAGTTGACCAACAGACTATAGATTCAATGATAAGGCAGTATAAAAAAAGTATTGAGAATGTTAAAGGTGGAGAAGAGTTATTTGATATGCTTTATATGGGTACTTATACTCGTGGCGATAGACAAAGGTCTAAGGTGTTAGAAAAGATGCGTGAAAAACCTCAAATGAGACAGCAGATTTTTGAAATAGAAAAGTTTATGAAGAACACAACTTTAACTCGTTCTGGTGTTCAATCTCAAGCCGTTAAAGATGCTAACTTAAAAAAGTTTTTTAAGAATTATGATGAGCTAATTACTAAAGCTGGAAATGATTTAACAACAAAAGAGTTTAATGAGCTTAGTAGTGACTTAAATAAGAAGAAAGATATTGATAGCTATTTTGATTTAAATGGTAAAAAAGTAAAAGGAGAATTTGTAGATGTCGAAAAGCTTAGCGAAAGTGACAAAATTTATCTTGATGACATCGCTCCGTTTGAGGGTTTATCAGGAGGAAACATTAAAGACCCTGAGCTCAGGCAAGTTAAGTACAACCTTAAAGAGCATCTTGACCATTACCATAATCTGGACGCTCGTAATCTTAATGGTTTGTTTAGGGGTATATTTAAAAAGAATATAAATGAAGCTACTAAATACGATTTACAAACTCTTGATAGATATTTAGGTGAAATGAGAAACGGTACTTGGTTTAGAAAAACTATGGACTGGATGTTGGGTAAAGATAAAAATCCAACAATAAAAAGAGCATACTACTGGATGTTTCCTAAGGCTGTTAATAGAGACTTAATGAGAGAACCTGCTATGATGGAATGGGTAGAAGATGTAGGACCTTATAAAGATAGGTTAGGTAATACTCTTGAAAATGCAAGAACAATTAGACCTACTTCTGTTATTGGAGAAATACAACAACTTTCTGCTAGGACTCAAGAACTCTCAATGCAGAAATCAGAAGAAACAATTAAAGAGTTCCAAGATTCTCTAAGACCAATAATAACTGCACTTGAAGACGGTGATATGTTATTTAAAATAGCCGTTGCTAAAAGAGAATTAGGTATGATACCTAAAGTAGAAAAAGCAAATAAGTTAAATGGTCATAAAGCAGAGTTTGGTAAGTATGATTATAAAAAGAATTGGAATGATGTCCGTAAAGTTTATAATGAATTAAAAAACAAAACTTATATAGTACCTACAAAAGAAGGTAGAGTAAAAATGACCGGTGAAAAAGCGGTTGATTATATTAATCAAACACTTACTAACTGGAATATGAAGACTCGTAAATGGATGACAGGAGACCAGAAAGCCGTTGATAAATGGTTAAAGATGGCAGAAACAAAAGGAGAGGTAACTTGGAAAGGGCTAGACAGTTTAAGAAGAAATTTTCATAATTACATAAATGATACTGTTCGTAGAAATAAAACTATACCTATAGAAGAGCTTGGTATTGATGGAATGAGAAGCGTTATTAAAAGAATTGTTGCTAGTCACACACCTCTTTCTCTTAGAACTAAAGAAAACCTTAATAAAATAAGAAGAGATATTAAGATAACAAAATATGATGAGACTGGAGACTTAGGTGCTGAAACATATTATCCTCATATGTCTTTTGATAGAAAATCATCTCAAAAAAGATTAGAACGTGCTTTAAAAAGTTTAGAAAATGACCCTAATCTTTCGAAGAAAGAAAAACAAGCTGATATGAAAAAGTTATTTCATACATATAAAAACCTTACTGGAGACTTTTTAAGTAAAGACCAAATGGGTGATAACTTTGACGCTATGCAAGAGGTAATGATTAATGCGGCAATGGGTAGAAAGAAAAAAGCTCAAAATATTTTAACTAAAGATTTAAAGAAAGTTGGTAATCAATTTAGTAGAGATTCTCATATAGGTGGTTGGGATATGACACCTGAAGCTTATGAAGCTTATATGAAGAACACTATAAACACATTTTATAAACAAGCAATGCAAGTTAGTGCAAGAACATCAATGCATAATTTTAATAAGTCTTTCTTTAATCAAACAGGAGATGCTCGTTTAACGGGTGCTTGGACTAATTTCTTTAAATTGTATACACAATCTGCAATGGGTTATCCTACGCACATACCTCAGGCTGTTATGGATAATCCTGCTATGAAAATTAAAGGTACACCTTATAAGTGGTTAGCCGATAGTACAGCTAAGAAAAGAATTGATTACATACGTAAAAGATTAGGCGTTGGTCGTAAAGAGCTGGAAAAGATGAATCTTGACACAGCTACTGTTGACGAGTTAAGTGGGATAGAATATACTCAGCTACAAAGTTGGGGTTCTATGGAGGCTAAGTGGCAGTTAGCCTCTCTACTTGCTCACCCTAAGAGTGCAATAGCAAACTTATATGGTGGTACTGTACACACTTGGATAAGCACAGGGTATAGTAATCTTAAAAAAGCTAGAGATTTTGAATATCTTAGAACAAATATTAATCCTGAATGGAAAAGTATGAAAGATGTTGAAAGATGGATGCAAGAATTAGGTATTATAGAAGAATTTTTAGTGTATGAAGCAGGGTTAAATCCTCAATTAAAAAGCCAGAGGATGCAAAACTTTACTAAAGATGTTGTTAGTAAGTTAAAAAGAGACCCTAACTTAACTGATGAAAGTTTATGGCAAATAGGTAAAAAACATAAACTTACTAGACCTATTTTTGATGCGGCGTCATCTTTTATGAGAATACCTGAAAGAACTTTGAGACGAGATTCTTTTATGGCTCATTATATACAAGCTAAAAATAAGTTTGGTGGTGCAATTTCTGATTTTAATTCGCCATTCCTTATTAATATGGCAAAGCGTGGTGTTAAGGGTACTCAGTTTTTATACTCTGCACCATTTAGACCTTTATGGACAAATAGCACACTGGGTAGGGTGTTTAGTCGTTTTCAGCTATGGAGTTGGAACTCTGTACGTTTTAGAAACGATGTATTAAAAAGAGCGAGTATAGCTGGTTATCAAGAAGGTACTCAAGAAATGGAAACATTTAAACGCTTAGCTATGGCTGACGCATTTATGATTGGGATGTCTAATCTATTTATGTATTCATTGTTTGAAAATGCTTTACCAGCTCCTTATAATTGGATGCAAGATACAGCTGATTTATTGATGGGAGATGAAAAAGAACGTGAAAGAGCGTTTTATGGCTCTCCTATTGGTCCCTTACAGGCTGTAACTCCTCCTGCGTTAAGGTTACTACCGCCTATATTTAAAGGTATGATGTCTGATGATTATTCACAATTAACAGATTATTACTTGTGGACTATGGCTCCTTTTGGTAGATTGATTAGGGACGTAGTAGGTCCCGGTGGAGTTGTTGAAAATCCTTATTATGCTGTTACTAAAATGACAGGTCTTCCAGTTTTACAAGCTGGTAGTAAAGTTAAGGAAGAGAAAACTCCTAGAATTGGTCAAAAATTAGTATACTAAGGAGAGATTATGCCTATACCAAATCATTGTGCTGAATGTGACAAACCATTATCAAACGAAGACGGTTGGTTATGTGAGTTGTGTAAAGAGAAAGAGAAAATCATAACTTCTAATAACATAGGAGAAGATTTATCTAAAATATTACCGAGTATGAAAGATGAAAAAACAGATAATTCAAGCCGCCGCTAAATTAGCTTCTCCTAAAGTTGCTTTAGGTACTGCGGCAGTTGCGACTGGAACTGCGTATGCTGGGGCAGAAGAAGACGGCAGAGAGACTATAGAAGATATTGCAATGTTAGGTGGTATGTTAGCAACAGCACCTTTAGCATTAAAAGGTTCTAGTGCTATATTAAATAAGATATATCAACGTAGAAGTGGGCGTACTTTATCTAAAGTTATGCAAAACGCTGATATTGAAATGCCGGGATTTTACAGTTCTGGTATGATTAGTCAGCCTTTAGCTGTTGGTAAAGAAGCTATAAAAAGTACTAAAAGAATAGTTGACCAATTTTTTAATTTTAATAAGTCTGCTGGTCAAAGATTTACTGGAATAGGTCCAGCTACTCAAGAATCTATTGACAATGCTAATAAAGCTAGGTTAGTTGCAAATCAAGCGGGTAAGAAAAAGTTGTCCGGTTATTCAGGTAAAATGACTGAGGAAGAAGTTAAAGGATTAAAATTAGAATACAATAGTTTAGACGAAATGAAAAATTGGCGTAAAACTAAAAAAGTAGCTCATTATAATATTGAAAAAGATTATATGATGTTAAAGAAAACAGGTAGACCTATACCCGGTCCTTTAAGAGCTTATATGAAACCCCATATGAGAGAGGCTGGTCTCGATGAAACTACAAGAGTAGTTGGTAAAGAAAGAATGGATTTAATAGGTGAACGATGGAATAAAGAATTAAAAGGGACGTTTGCTAGTAAAGATACTAAGTACTTTATAAACAAAAACACTAATCCAGACTCTGTTAATTGGGATATGATGAAGGACCCTGTATATCATAACCTTATGGTAGACTTACAGAATAAACCCGGCGGTAAGGGGCTATATTTCGGCTTAGATGATGTGTTTAACTATGGTAAAGAAAAAGGGTTGAATGTTAAAAAACTAAAGAATGGTAATATCTTATTAGATTATTCCCCACAAGCTAAAAGTAATTATCTTAAAGGTGGGACTAGAGCTTTAGTTGAGTTTTCTCAACAAGGTAAAAGAGTTAGACCTGAATTTGTTAATTCTGATGTGTTTGATTTGTGGGGGGCTCCTGTAGGTAAGAGCAATACTATTATAATAAGCGAACCTTATAGACCGGGATTAAAAGCTATAAACTTTGTAAAAAGAAAACCTAAAGCTTATAATTCTGTAGGTAGAGAAGATGCTTCTAAAGTAGTTAATGTAGATAAAGAAATTTATAAAATAGACCCAAGATTTGACAAGTTTAAACCTACTGGTGGAGTAAGCGATAAAGTTATGAATGATATAAACACTATGGCTAAAGATGCTACTCAAAATTACAATGCTAAAATGGATTCAGAGTTTACAGAACGTCTTGTTCGTAGAGCCGCTGGTGCTGTTGCACTTGGGACTCCTATTGGTGTAGGTTTATATGGTTTCTTTAGTGATGGTGACGAGTAAGGCTCCGTCCTCGCTCCGTCCTCGCTCCCTTGATTCCTGTTATTAGTCAATTAAAAAAAAAGGCACTTTGTTTAGTGCCCTTTTTCTATTCCGGGAATCACACAGTTGTCGTAGTATTGGCAACCGGAAGCAACCGTGCATTGTTTCCCTACTTTTTTCTTATTTAGTATCTGACGCAGTCCTATTCCGCCACTGGCATACTTTTTGGTTTGAATCATAACGCCTAGACACTTACCGCAGTCATAGTTTGCACAATGAGTTCTGGCTGATGCTTCTAGGTTTTTCATTTAATACCCCGTTAATGTTCCGTCTTTAGACGCTCTGTATTTTGACTTTTCTAGTCTTTTCTTATCTCCAGCATATCGAGTTTTACCTTTGCTACCTCTTGCCGCACAATAAGTTTTACATCTGTCACACTCTGTATGTAGTCTAAAGTGCTTTATGCCTCTTAATTTACCACATACGCAACGTATATTGTTATCTGTTCTTGCCATTAATTTCTGTCTATTCATTATTTCCTCTTTCTAGGTTGGGCACCTGACGCCAACCATTTTACATTTGTCTTCCTTCTATTCTTTTGGGTTAAGTATCGCTAGGATTATTCCATTATTGCTACTCTTATCCCTCACAGAGCAACCTTTCGGTTACAAACTCTGACAATGTGGTGCCCTTACCTATTCTTTAATCGCAGTTGCTACCGGGTATACATTTAGTAGGTCCAGTAACATCTTCGGTGTGCATTTCTTTATTAATAGGGTTATCTGTTTGACCAATCCGTTTATCGTCTTCGTGGTTCCAGTTACTACCCTTTTTAAGTCGCTGTATT
>Ga0181380_1000360_pt1 | contig 20779 bp, 25 predicted proteins | sample 3SPOviralmetaG_FD_130116 | JGI IMG/M metagenome (GOLD analysis project Ga0181380, IMG submission 130116) | Marine viral communities from the oligotrophic San Pedro Time Series (SPOT) site, San Pedro Channel, CA, USA - 3 SPOT_SRF_2009-08-19 | ecosystem: Environmental > Aquatic > Marine > Strait... | reverse complement strand
TGATAAGAAACGCCAAGATGAACTATTTAATGCGATCGAGGCAATTCCAGCAGTTCAGGGTAAAGCAAAGTGGGCTTGTAAGTACCTCAACAAAGATTCGGCATCATTCCCTGAACGTCTTGTTGCGTTTTCAGTGGTTGAGGGTCTTTTCTTTAGTGGTAGCTTTTGTGTGATCTTTTGGTTAAAAAATATTAAGGGTAAAATGACGAAGGCGTTATGTAAGAGCAATGAGTTAATTGCTCGTGATGAAGGAATGCATACGGATTTTGCTGTACTTTTGTATACTCAGTATGTTAAGAATAAGCTATCCAAAGAGAAGATTCATGCCATGGTAAAAGAAGCTGTAGACCTAGAAGTTGAATTTATTTGTGAATCTCTCAAGTGTAATTTAATTGGAATGAACAAAGATTCCATGACTAGTTATATTAAATATGTGGCGGATAGATTATTAACTCAGCTTGGTTACTCTAAAATTTATAAGGAAGATTGTCCATTCGATTTTATGAAAACAATTACGTTAGATGGTAAGAGCAACTTTTTCGAACAGCGCGTTACTGAGTATAACAGAGCAGAGCAACTTAATACTGGGTTAGAGTCGGCGGAAATTTTAGATGACTTTTAATTTTACGACATTTTAAAAATCTTAAATATTTTCGAAATATAAATTTGAAATAATGGACATAATCATCAAGAATGGAGTTATCAAGCAAAAGAAAGAAGTGCAACAAAATATTTACAAGGACGAGTATAATTTTCAGTCTTTTTATGAGTGCAAACCAGGACCCTATTACGATCCTCAACACGGTCATCAACATATTTGGAGAAAGCCTCAACTTATTCCTAATTTCCAGGGTGAACAGCTACAAAATTCTAAAACACTAAAAACTACACTCGATCCACCAACTACTGGGTTATATTGTGTGATTTGCCACTGCAGGCGCATCACGGTTAGGTACAGTTTAGGTAATAAACCCATGGAAACTCTACCAGCTTTTAAGCGGTCTCGGGTAGACGATATTGTACATGATTTTAAAAAGATCCAGATTAAAAGAAAGAAGAATTCTAAACTTCTATGGGACAGGTTCTACTATTTACTACATAAGAAGGCAATTGATCAGGTTAAATCCTTCTACCTTTCTCTCAAGGCTGAAGTAAATAGAAAAGTTAAGATAACAAACAAGTGGAGAATGTTGAGTGAACACCTTACAGCACCTGATATCTACTACCAAATTAACTCATTTACATCTATTCGTCTAAAAGAGAAAGATATGACCCTGTTTCAAAAGTTTCGCTACAATAATATGAACTACAAAAATGACTTTTCGTTTGTAGTTAAGAACGATAAGTTTCAAGAAAACTATGCAATTGTACAGTAGATAACTAATGATGTTTCGGCATCTAAAAACTGAAGTGAATTCAGTCATGGATACCTTGATCGAACAATTTGAAAACTCTTCTATAGGTGCTCAAGCATCTTTTGTGTTTCTCCAAGAGATAAATTACATATGTGATAGCGTTATTAATTACTATCGCGTACATAATTTTATTTATACAGATGTATTAGATATTTTGTGCCATTGTGGAAATGATTTAGCATATGACGTGTCATCTACATTTGAACAAGACTGTGAATGGTTCAAAAATCACGGTAAAAACTATGTATACAAATATGTAGTTTCTAAAATAAACTTTAAAGTTGAGGATGTACCAAAAATGAATGAGTTAATTACTAAAATTTATGAGGTATATAATATTTAATTAGTAACCTTCGTCTCTAAATTCTTGAATTGGTAGTTGACTAAGCTGTTTATAAACCTTGTATAAATATCCTTCCAATCTTGTACGCTTATCATACTTATCAACCCCAAACTCTTCGTAGAAATTATCAGATGGTAAATGTTTTAAAGAATAATACTGTTTGTAACCCCTTTTATAAGTAAAGTAAAGTACCCACATAAATTTTGTCCACTTATCTGTATCATCGTCCGTTTCTCCATAAAAGGGATAATATTTCTTCATAAATTTTAACCATGCGTCAATAGCATCACTTTTCCCCTTCGGGGGGTTATTGATGATGTCATAGTATACCATTAGTAGAGTTTTTGCTGTATTTAAATTTTGTTTTGTAAGTTTTACTCTAGTTTTGTACCCAGATAAAATTTTATTGTTTAACTGATCTACTACAACTGCATATGCGTTATATTTATCCTTATTTTTAACAATAGTTGTTTTAATCTCTTGTGGTAATTCTTTATAAATCAATTCTTGAAGACTAACCATTTGTTTATATCTAAATATTTTAATTCTTAGCAATAAGTATATGTTACAATTTAGATCTTCGGATCATATTTCAGACATTTCAAAGCCTGAAATTGTTAAAGCCAAGGAGTACTTTGGTGGAACAGTAAAAAATAATTTAGGAGATTTAATTAATATCAGCCAACTTAAAAAGACACTAAATAATTGTATAGATTATGTCTCAAAAAAGAAAAAGGTACACTAGTAAATACCTTGAAATTGCACAGGTGTGGTCTGATTTGTCACACGCTAAAAGAAAGAAGGTAGGTTGTATAATTGTTAAAGATGACATGATAATATCCGATGGTTACAACGGAACCCCAGCTGGTTTAGATAATAAATGCGAGGATGACTCTGGTAAAACTAAATGGTATGTTATACACGCGGAAGCAAACGCTATACTAAAATTATCTAGAAGCCACAATAGTTCAGTTGGTGCTACACTATATTCTACCTTGTCACCATGTAAGGATTGTGCTAAAATGATTCTACAAGCTGGTATAAAAGAGGTTTACTACAAAGAAAAGTATAAAGATTCCGATGGAATAAACTTTTTGAATTCATGCAATGTAAAATGTGAATTAATTAATTAAATCTGGTAAAAAATATAATAAATGAGTAAATGGTGGAATGTCAAATTTGCATGGAATCTTTCCCTGCAGATGTATTTCAATTTCTACCATGTGCTCATTCATTATGTAATTTTTGCTTTACTAATATTAAAAAACCCGAATGTCCTTTTTGTAAGCATTCTTTCTGTGAAGAAATCCCTGAAGAAAGAGAAGAGGAAATATTTGAAGACCCAGATATCATAGAATTACCCGTATCTAAAAGACAGAAGAAGAGAAATAGAAATAAAAGAAAAAAAAAATTATTTGAATTTATTAGTAATTCTAGTTCAGGTGTATCAGTTAGTTCAACTACAAATTTTCATGTTTTAGGTAATGAAACAGGTTGATTTTTGTGTCTTTTAGTTGAGGGTTCACTTATAGATGATCCGTGGGGAAGGTGATAAAAGTCATTACTATTTTTACTCATTTGTTTCACGCATTCATTAAAGCTACCTGAAAAACTATTGTCTAACTTAGGTATTTGTTTTGTAAAATCTAAACAATCTTCAGTTGTACAATAAAAATTTAGAGCTAATGTATTACGCATTTTTATAACACCAATAAGGTCATTTACTGATCTGTATGTATAGGCTGAGCTACAATTTTCTTTTCCATCTGTAAAAATATTTACGCAAATACTAGTATATTCTACAGTGTTGCTAATAATACGATTACAAACCGTACCAACAGCATCCAGTAGAGCTGTTTTATTAATTGGTCGGTAAGATATTGGTGTTAAGTTTAAAACATGCTCTAACTGTTCATCTTGATATTCTCTAACAACATCATTAAAAAAAAAAGTTGTCCACCGAATGTCTACATTACAGTCATGATTACTCTCACGAGTATACTTAATAAAATTATTATATTCTTGTATGACACCATGTTTTATACCATCCATTGAGCCTGATTCATCTATAATATTTATAATCCACCGTTTAGACATACTCATTTTTAATATGTGTAGTCTTTAAATGAATACATTTTATACTATTCAAAACTTTAAAATTATACCCACACCATCAAAAGATGACTTGTCTCGTATAAAATCTCTACGAATACCTCCCGCATGGACAAATGTAAAAATAAATAAGGATCCAACTGCTAAAGTACAAGTAATTGGACAAGATTCTAAACTTCGAGAGCAACGTATATATCACCCAAATTGGGTACAGGAGGCCGCCGAAGAAAAATATAAGCACGTGAGTAAATTAAGTAGGAAAATATCTAACTTTGATAAAATTTTAAATAGGTATCTCCGACGATTTGATTTATCATACGAGTGTGTAATAGCAAATATGATTAAAATTTTCATGATATTGAATATTCGAATAGGTAGCGAAATATGTTTTGAAGAAAACGGAACATGTGGTATTTGTACACTTCGAAAGTGTAATCTAAAGATTAAAAACAGTAGTTATACTTTATCTTTTGTTGGCAAGAAGAATGTACAACACGATAAACTGATTACGTCCACAAAGATTAAACACTTTCTTGATAAAATGAAAAAAATAAAAAATGAAAGACTATTTTGTTACAAAAATGACAAAGAGTATATTCCTGTCACTGCACCTGATATTAATAACTTTATTAAGACTAACTTAGGTGAATCTTACAGTTCTAAGGATTTGAGAACCTATAGTGCAAATCAAATTTTTAAACAGGCTCTGAAGAATTGTCCAAAACCAAAAAATGAAAAAGACATCTACAGAAATATTAGAAACGCAGTTAAGACAACTGCCGAAGAGTTAGGTAATACACCAAAAGTTTGTAAAGATTCTTATATAGATCCACACATTATAGACAAATATGTTAAGATGTGTGATTTTTAGCAAACCTGCGAATAAATCTACTTAAGTGTCTACAATCACAGCTACAATTTTTGTGATAGTTATGCCATGTACATTTAACATCGGATATTATAGGTGGTTTATCTAGTTGATGTCTATCACAACAATCACAATAATGTAGACGAGTAAGGATATCTATAACTTTATCAGCTTTTGAAGAATGCATAGACGATTCGTAAAAATTAATTCCCTCAACTGTTCTCTCGAAGTATTGAATATCTCCACAGGCTTTGATATCATCTTTAAATAATTCGTACCAGGACATATCAGGCAATACTAATTTAAGTTAATTCTTTAAAGGTTATTTATATCGTAAATTTAAAATTTCTTCTATCTTCTTCTTTTAGTTTCGTTCTTTCTCCTAAAAACTTAAAGTATCTGTGTGATAGTTCGAATCTTTTAAGTGATGTTTTATTTGGTGTATTCTTATGTAGAGCTCTAAGTCTTACCATCATAATCATGCCAACCTGCCATATTCTTTTGTGTTGATACTGGTATGTTTTGTATAGACCTTCTAGTTTATTAATTGTATCTTTTACGTCTTGAATAGTTGTATACTTTATGCTTATCGTGTCTGATGGATCTTTGTCTATATAAACATCATATGACCTCTTTGGATCTTCTGGGTGAAAGTAGTATGACATTACCCAATGTAAATAATTTAATTCCAGAGTTTATGGAGTCTCCAAACGGGTGTAGGTCTATTTAAGCACCATTTTGTAAATCGTCGAACGTAGTGTCTACAATCGTAGAATCCTAATCTATATTTTTTGTGAAGAGTTTTTTCAAATTCTGTAATCTCCTTAAAACTTTTATTTGTGTATCCCCATACTATTTCTCTGGTGGCTAAAGATTTAACTGGTACAAAAGTACTGGATAAAATATCATAGCTTTGAGGTATGTATGTTTCATCTGTGTCACTAATATAACAGTATACTCGAGAACACGTAAGATAGTTATCTTCACCTGATTTTCTAAAGTCGTATCTTAACATTTTTGTGTGATCTGTAAAAGATATGCCGACGTGGAGCAGATTATATCTTCTGTTAAATTCTTCTAGGTGTATTCTAACCTGGATTGGATAAGAAATAGCTAAAGTTAATACTATGAACATATTATATTAAGATATTTTATAATCACTACTTTTTATCTAAAATTACGCTACGGTAGTATGTAGGACATCTTTGAATTATTTTAGACATGATTTAAAAATTAAATATATATTAAATTAAAGTAAATGTTTATTTCTGTAATTTTAGGATTGTCTGTTGTAACACCGTACTACTATAACAACTGCATACATAACATGGGAAATATTGGACCTATGGGTGCAGTACATGCGGCACTAGCTCCTGCTTTTACCAAACTAATAGATCAGAAGGCATATAATGGTGTAAATGTAAGAGAAGAAATATATAACGATTTAAACCATGAAAGTATCTTAGATATGTGCTGCGGAACTGGATTTTCTACAAAACCTGGAACAGTTGGATTAGATACATCTAAAGAGATGATTCAGTTTGCTAAAATGTATAATCCAGGTAGAAAATATATTTTAGCAAATGCTGAAGATTATGGAGAAGATAATTCTTATGATGTTGTAACATGTATGTTTGCATTTCATGAGATGCCAAATTACGCACACGTCACCATTGTAGAAAATGCTAAGAGAATAGCCAGGGAAAAGGTTGTAATTGTGGATATTTCTACAAGTTATAAACCAAGCCCGATGATGTTGTCGGGTGAACCATATATATTAAATTATTTGGTTACCATAGATTCTATACTTGAAGAATTTGATAAAAAGATTATTGTACCAAATCATGTTGACATGTGGGAACTTAACCTGAAATAAGACTTGTAAGATTCGTCGAGGTAATACTGAGCATTCCAGTATAGTATCATGCTTGTTATCAAATTAAGTGGAGTGTAATTTAACATATTGATGTATACCATAATTAAACACCCTGGTGATCTTAGTAGCAAATTTATCAAAATTGATATTCTTTTTTGCAGATATTTGTTCAATTCGTATGTTTTAAATGTCCATAGTACAAGATAATCCAAAAACCCTGGTAACCCAGACAAGAAAAATAGACTAGCAGTTGTACCTATATTTTTAGAATAAAAACACAAAGGTCCACATACACCAAGCATGATACCGTGGTGAATTATATCATTTCGAGTTAATTGAAAAAACAAGATATGATAAATATGCAAACATGTACACATGTAAAAAGTATTATAAGAGTACTGATTCCACGTGGTAACAGAACACTCCTTTGGATTCTCGAGACAACTCTTAAGATCATGTACACTATTACATATTATGTATAAATTTGATAGTGTATGTAACATAAACCATCTACACTTTTGACTGTAATTATAATTTAATGTATGAGTTAAAAGCGTAGATAAAAGATCATATTCTAAAACTTTTAAAAATATATTCCACATATAGTCTAATTGATACTATTTGTTTAAATTACTTTAAGACTGGTTAAATATTTAAATATGTTCGCTCTCCGAGTTAATACATATATCTGGAAATCACCAGAGGCTAAACTGGTTGATAAAGCTCTTAAGAAAAAAAATATTAAACTTCTGCACTTAAATTGGAAGAACTACTCGCTGGTAGAAGACAATATGCATTTTACACTAGATGGTTACAAACTATTTGCACAGGATCTTAGTAAAAGAATCAATAAAATATGTGATATAGATAAATCTTTATTAATTTTATCAGACAGCACGGTTGACTACTGGAACGACCATAACATGTTTGCGGATAACTATCTAAAAACTCGGATAAATTGTAAAGTTACACTAGACTCATTATGTGGTAGTGGATTCTACTCAATGAAGAATACAAATCAAAATTTTATAAATCGACTAAAAATGCACCGAAAATTTGATTACTACCTATTTATTGGTGGATGGAATGATACTTTTTGTGATATGGATTTAGTACTAAAAACTATATCAGACTGGAAAATTAATTCAGTGTAATTGTTTTTTCCTTAATTAGTCTATCGATAAATAAAGTGAGCATGCCTTTATTGTTTCTTAAAATTTTAATAGACTTTTCAAGGCATTCAAATATTACCACTTCTACCTTTTCTTCTAGTAGTCCCCTGGATGAATCTGATGCACTTGATGGAAGGTATGAATCAAACAATCTAAGATAATCTACCCCGAGACTGTAAGCCTGTTGTAGATCAGCGGCGGCTCCTGTTGTAATTTCTAAATCGGAGTAATCGCTAAATTCTTCATATTTAGTTTTGCTCTCTTCAAACATTAGTATTTCAGCAGCTCTACCACCTAGAGCTACCATTATTTGTGCTAAGTAGAATCCCTTTGTTGGGTATTCCCTGTAGTTATCTTTTGGTGTAAACAGTGTGTAACCTCCTGCACCAGCTGTGTTAGAATTTAAAGTTACCTTTTGTAGATTGAAGTATATATCAAAGTATTTAACAATTAATGCATGACCCATCTCATGACCTGCTACGAGTCTTAGAGTTTCTTCGCTTCTAGTTTCGTACTTTTTAGGTAAACCTATTGTCATTTTTTCAAAGGCTTGTAGCATCAGGGTGTTGTTAATATTTATATCATTGTTACGTACACTAAGAATCGCTGCTTCGTTAGCTAGTACCTCTAGGTCTGCACCTGAAAATCCCTGTGTTAATGATGCTAACTTTTTGTAATCTATAGTAGAATTTAGCTTATTTCCAAAATGCACCCTTGCTATTTCCTGCCTACCGCGATAATCTGGTAAATTAATCTTTATTTTTCTATCAAATCTTCCTGATCTCTTGAGCGCAGAGTCTAGAATATCAGCTCTGTTAGTTGCGGCGATTAGTATTATACCAGTTTCTTTTTCAAATCCGTCCATACAGGTGAGTAACTGATTAAGAGTTTGTTCTCTCTCTTCACTTCCACCATTAGTGAAACCATTTCCTCTGTTTGCACCAATTGCGTCTATTTCATCAATAAATATCACACATGGTGTACTAGCTCTAGCTGTATCAAATAATCTTCTAATTCGCTGTGCTCCCACACCAACAAACATTTCTATAAACTCGGAAGCCGACGAATAAATAAAAGATACACCTGCTTCGCCAGCTAAAGCTCTAGCCATAAGAGTTTTACCAGTACCTGGTGGTCCCTCCAGAAGAATACCCTTTGGAATCTTTGCACCCGACGCCTCATATTTGAGTGGATTTTTAAGAAAGTCTACAAGTTCTATTAGCTCTTCCTTTGCTTCATCGAGACCAGCAACGTCTTCAAAGGTTGTTTCGATGCCTGATTCTACCATATTTACATCCTTGTTCATCATATTCATCGGGTTTATAGGACCGTCGTTCCTGATTATATTAAGAATAATCATGATTATGAAGTACCCACCAACAATTTGAACAAACGGGGATATTACATTTTCTGGTTGGGGTATATCAAATATCTGAAAGTCTATACCTTGTTTGATAAGGTTATTAATAATTATATTATCTAGACCAGATGCATACTTTAGAGTATGTAAAATATTATCCTGACTAAAGATAGCTACATTTTGGTTGTCAATTAGAGCTGCACTATCAATATTCTTTAAATTTTGAGAAAAATCATTATAGGTCCACTGGCCTATGTAGTTTTTTGATTGCATTGCAGCTTTTACTATAGAAGTTGGTGGTATAAATGCGGTAACACATGTTAGGATGGTAAATAGTAGTTTCATTACTTAATAATTATAATTTAATTAACGATACTGGAACGCTTTTTATTCATCTTTTTCTTGGTCATAAAATTGTTAATTATATCACCAGATACCTGGTCTTCCATATTTTCTATAATTTCTGCTGGAGTTGGTACTCGTAAGTATTCAGACTTAAATTTATTTATAAAGTCTTCAATGTGTGTTTCTTTATTAATTACATCTTGTTTCTTTTTAATGATTTCCATTACCTTTTGAGATTCTGTATCTTCAATTGGTACCCTGAAAATTATAGCACTTGTTGGTCGAAGAGAATCACATATTTCTGGTACTGATATAGGTTCTGTTATTGTTTTATTAAATCTTTTATTAAACTGTTTTACTGCAAACTCTTCGATAGCTGGACTGGTTTCAACTAAACGATCAAACTCTTCCTTTGAAGTTTTTACTAGGTAATTAACATCACATCTTTCCTGTGGTGACTTTAGGAGTTCTGTTTTAAGATTTCTGTAAAATTTACCCCACGATATTGAAGCAACTCTGTGGGATTCGTTTAGTTCATTAATCTTTAGAAATTGCTGAACAGTGGTAATTATACCAGCTAAAATATTCAAAGACCCGATACTTATCTGAACAACAGACTGATATTCTTCGGGGATTCTTTCTATAGCAAAGTTAGCTGTACCAGTTAAGGTAGATAAAATAATTACGGGAATAGTAAAAATACGAGTTAGATATAGATATTTATTCTCAGATCGGGAATGGAGCCACCTGTAGCACATAGCTTTATCTGCCCATTCAGCTAATATCTTTTCGTGTTGTTCTGTCCACTGTGTTACAATTGCTGGTTCATTATTATCTTTACTCATTAATAATGGATATAGATTTTATTAAGAATGAATTTGAATCTATTAAAGACACAAAAATATCTATTGAAGATATGTTTAATTTAATGGTAAATAAAACAGCTTCTTTAAAAAAAATCTACAGAGACTACATTAAAAAGAATAATAATCCAGACATGGTTCTCACATTAGACTCATTTCATTTCCAGACTAAATTCATAGAGATTGAGTATGAAAATTACACAAGAATATTTAAATTATTTATAGATAGACTATACGGTGACTACTATAAATTCTACAAATTTATTATATCAGATGTCATATCACACATAGATACAAATATAAATATCAAGTCTAACTTTCCCGTTTATAAAGATCTTCAGGTGAATCACTATGAATTTGATAATGTTATAAATATTCACAACGAAATATTAATAGTAGTCAACGAACTTAACAGTTGTTTAATAAAGTTGGAACATGAAAATAAAATGAATCAGAAGTATTCCGAATCGGGTATCAACATTAACAATTTAGTATCCGTTAACAATTATAAAAACATAGTACTGTCTGAAAAGATTAAGTTAATTATTAGCTGTTTGAATAGTTACTCATCTTTTCAAAGAAACTTTCTAGATAGATTTCTACTTAAGATAAAATTTATATACGGTCAGATATCTGCGGATATTCAGTTAGATGGTGAGGCTGTTTCGAAGTCTAAATTAGATAAAAAATTACTTGAAGAACTAGAAGAGTCTGCAGGTGATGTTAAGAAGATATTTCACGATACGGGAAGTGAGGATAGTTTAGAAGAAGAAGAACAGATTGTAGTACAAAAACCCAAAGTGTCTTTTAAGAAAGTGCTATGGTTCACTATCTTTCTTCAAATAGTTTATACCTGCAATACACCATTCGTCGAGCCATCTAAAGAATTAATAATTTTGAATTAAGTCTACAAAATTTTATTGGTAATTTATAAATATGGCTACTGATATGTCTTTAGAAGCACAGGAGGCTCTAGCTAGTGTAAAGAGAGCCTCTCTCGTAAAGAAGATGAATGAAGAGTCCTGGAGTGATCACATGGAGTTTCTCCTTAAGAGTTGGGGAGAGAAAGCTGCGGGTCTTCGTTTTATTCACAATGCGTCTGCTGGAAAGTGGAAGAAATTCAGTAATCAATTAACTCTAACTGGTATTGCTATCTCGTCTATTTCATCTGCTGTCTCGCTTGTTGCCGCTAGCATTGATGACGACGAAATTAAGAACAGTGTACTCTACGCAGTCGGTGGTGTCGGTCTAGTTGCTTCGTTAATTCAGAGTATTAAGAAGTTCTACAACTCTGAAGAAAAAGCCGCTGAGCATGCCGCTATCGCAAAGCAGTTTGGTTCCTTCTACCGATTCATGACTCTACAGCTTGGTATGTCTCGTGCGGATCGTCAGCCCGCAGATCAGCTCAGTGAATTTGTACTAAAAGAGTACGAGAGACTTCAGCAGGATTCTCCTCCAGTCGGTGCGGGTGAAATAGCTCTCTACAAGAAGGTATTTAAGGGTGCAAACCAGGCTGTACCAGATATATGTGAGGATTCCTTCGAGATTCAGGTATACACGTCTACAACTGTTGAAGATCTAGACTAAATAACAGCTTTTACCTGTTTATAAAATTATAAATATACCAGTATTAATAATAATATTGCTATAGATATAATGTCAACTCCTAGAAAGAGGGGACCCCCTGATAGATATATTGATGAACAGTCTCGTCAGATAGAACGAGATAGAGAAATACACAGGGCTAAGGCTAAAGAAGCTGTTAAAAAACAAAGTGATCCAACTGACAGAGACACTGCAGTTAACACTGCTGGTATTATACCAACTGGAACGTATAAAATTATGTATTTAGATTTTGTATCAGTCCCAGATTTAACTAAACCATCTACTTATCCGCTGCTGATTACACAAAATAACTTTTCATTAATTGATGCAATGAACACTGGTAAATTTGGTGGATTTATCTTACCCCCTGGAGGAACTGCGGATTTTAGGGGTATGTTTTCAGATCTAAACAGAATACTTATAGCTCAACAACGTTTATCTTACGTATCAGATGATTCAGAACTAACTTTAAGAGTTACTACAAGTGCAAACTGTAACAATAATGGACCTAGAGAAGTTAGGAACCCAGGACAACAATGGTATAACATGTGTTTCTATTGTGGAAAACAGAAGGGTACAAAAGATCTACAATGTGATCACGTGATACCAATCATGCAAATGTTCGTGTCTGTCGAACCTACACCAAATATTTTTTATAATTTTGAATCAGTACACCGAGTTTGCAATAATAAAGCTAAAAATATGTCCCTTTCGGAGATTTGGAATAAAATAGGAACAAAAGAATTTCCAGGGCCCAGTGGTTACAGTGATGCATTACTTAACTACCAAATCAACGGTACTCCTAGAGCTATTTCAACTTCATCGGCGAGACAAGAATTGTGTAGAGGATACTTAGCTTATCAAATTTTAAATAAACTAACCTTTTATGACATACCGAGTCAACTAACTCGTCGAGACCAGCTAGAAAAAGTTGCTGTTAAATATAAAGATTTTAAATCAACAGTAGAGGATCAGTATTTAAGCGAGGTTGGTAGTGCAGCATCTATCTTGATGGACTTAAGTTATGGTAAAAGATCTAAAATGGATACCAGTTTTGGTAACCAGTCGCGAACTATAAAACTTGTTAAAATCAGTAAGTTGAAGAATAATGATAAAAAGTATGAAGCTGTATTTTTAGTTGACGGTAAAGAAAAGAAACAAAAATTTGGAGCATCGGGGATGTCTGATTATACGTTACACCGCAACATCGAAAGAAGAAATAATTATATTAATAGACACGTTGTAGATTTAAGGACGGGTAATCCAACAAGAGCTGGATTTTTATCAATGTATGTGCTATGGAACTATCCTTATCTAAATAAATCCATTGAGGACTACAACAAAAGACTGAAGATTTACAATAAAACTGGTAAATTTCCCGTTAATATCGATAAATTTAGAACAAAAGAAGGGTTTACAATTGTAGAAAAGCTACAGCAACAATTTCCTAATGTTAAGTCAGTAAGTTTTGGTTCACCAGTTCCATCAAATGTTACAAACCCAAAATTATATCAAAAGATTAAAAACAAGATTAAGAAATCTGTCGTTGGTAGAAGATGGGGTGCATATGATTCGGGTAGATTAGTTAGAGAGTACAAAGCTGCTGGTGGAACATATACTGGATCCAAGAAAAATACTCCTTTAGCTCGTTGGTATAAAGAGAAGTGGATAAATATCTGCAAACTACCTAAAATAGTACCATGTGGAAGAGAAGATATGAATAATCCAATTGCTTATTGTAGACCCCGTATTAGAGTTACTAAAGATACACCAAAAACAGCAGCAGAATTATCTATAAAAGAAATCATACGTAGATGTCGTAGAAAACAGACTAATCCGCTAAAAATAATTAAATAAATTATATATACTAATTATAATAATGCCACAATATATAAACAGCAGTTTTTCTCCTTATAAAGGAGCGATAACAATAAATGCGGAGGTTGCAAAAATAGATAGTCTTAGAGATTCTACGGGAAGTCTAGGTGACCCAAATTACTATTTACGGACGGATGGATCGAATACATTTTGGGTTCCTATAGCTAGTGGATCTATAGGTCCAACTGGTGCCACGGGTGTAACTGGTTCTACTGGTGCATCTGGTCCACCAGGTCCAACTGGTGTAATAGGTGTAATAGGTGCAACAGGTGCCACGGGTGCTACTGGTATAATAGGTCCAGATGGTGCTAGAGGTCCCAGAGGTGCTACTGGTCCAACTAATGGTGCCACTGGTGCAACTGGTCCTAGAGGAGAATTTGGTGGTATTAATTTTGATTATGAATACAGAACTGGTGGTTCAAATACTCCTGGTTCGGGGGAACTAACAAGTGTAAATGACTTACAGTCGCCTGTAACGCTTACCACGATTTATTTAAATGAAATAGATCAAGACGGTAACGATGCTAGTTCATTCTTCACAAGTCGTGCGGGAAAACCTGGTTATCTTTTTATTCAACCTAAATCTGCACCATCTACTGATACCGATTATATTACACTAGAGTATACATCATTGACGTTTTCTACTCCAAATTGTACAATATCAGGGATTAGTATATTATCTAACAATTTAACCAATCCGATAACAGATACGGAAGAATTATTAGTAAATTTTGTTGTTTATGGCACAGTCGGTGCTACAGGTGCAACTGGTCCTTCAGGGGGTATATCAATACCTGGTGCATCAGGGGATTTATTAATATCGGATGGAGCGTCTGGTGTTACTAACAGATCTACAGTTACTAGCACGGCTGATAATCTTTTAAGTTTTACTGATAATATTGAAATACGAACAGCAGCTACGGGTAGTGTATCAATCGGTGATTCAATTGCTCCAACTGGATCCTCTAATAATACCATTTCTATTGGTTCTAGTACAGCGGGTCGGTCTAATCAAGATAGTAATGCTATAGCTATAGGTACTAATGCTGGATCGAATACACAGGGAGGTGGAGCTATAGCCATAGGTAGTAATGCTGGACATACGGGACAGATTGCTCAAGCTACAGCCATCGGAAGACTAGCTGGTTTTTCTAATCAGGGTTCAAATTCTGTTTCTGTAGGTTTTCAGGCTGGTTCCAATGCACAGGGGTCAAATTCTGTAGCTATTGGCACTGCCTCAGGACGATCAAATCAGGGTACTAAATCAGTTGCTATAGGTGCCGACGCTGGAAGCACTAGTCAAGGTGGATTTGCGATTGCTATCGGAAGCGCAGCAGCTGTTAATTTCCAAACAAGGGGTTCTATTGCGATGGGTCAGAACGCTGGTTTTCTTTCTCAAACCAGTGCTATTGCTATTGGTAATGACGCTGGTAGAAATTGTCAGGATACTAGTAGTATAGCTATTGGTAGTCGGGCTGGGTGTAATCTACAGCGTAGAGCAACCATTGCGATAGGTGAGTTTGCTGGTCGTGATTCTCAACAACAGCAATCTATAGCAATTGGGTGCAATGCTGGTAGAATCTTCCAGAATTCAAATAGTATAGCAATTGGATCAAATAGTGGATGTAATTCCCAGGGGGTGTCTTCTGTAGCAGTTGGAACTAACGCTGCTTTAAATACACAAGGTACAGCTGCCATCGCGATAGGTGAGTTTGCTGGTTGTAATTCTCAACAGACACGATCTATAGCAATTGGGTGCAATGCTGGTAAAATCTTCCAGAATTCAAATAGTATAGCAATTGGATCAAATAGTGGTTCTAATTCTCAAGGTGTGTCTTCTGTAGCAGTTGGAGATAACGCTGCTTTAAATACACAAGGTAGCAGCTCAATTGCTATTGGGAAAAACTCTGCCAGGGATTATCAGGGTTTTAGTAGTGTAGCTATTGGCTGCAACGCTGGTTGGAAGAGCCAGGGTGAAAGATCGGTTGCGATTGGACTACAAGCAGGTATTAGAAGACAGGCTAGACATTCTATCGCTATTGGTTTTGATGCTGCCTTTAGCGATCAAGGTAGCAATTCTATAGCTTTGGGACAAGATGCTGGACGAATTTCACAGGGGACCCACTGCACTGCTATTGGTTCAAATGCGGGTCAAAACTCACAAGGTATCAATAGTATAGCAATTGGTAGAGATGTTGCTCAATCAAATCAGGGTAGTAATAGTATAGCAATTGGAAATTTTTGTGGATCGAGTAATCAGGGTTTACACTCAATAGCAATGGGAAGAGTAACTGCAACTCAATATCAGGGTGATTTTAGTATTGCAGTTGGATGCAACGCGGGTGCTGTATCCCAGGGTACTAATTCTATTGCTATAGGTCGTAATATTGTCGCACCTAACTTTAGTAATAATATATCTATAGGTTTAAACAATACAAGTACTTCTAGTAATCAAATTTTAATAGGTAGTAATATCAATCCTACAACAGCTACAAATCCAGGTGTATTTATATCAGGCATTAGGGTAGCACCATCTGGAACGTGGCCAGCTTTACTATATGATACAACAGCGGCATCACCAGAAATATACTATGCACCTTCTTCTCTTAGATTTAAGAAAGATATTGTAGATATAGAAGGTGAGTTTGATACTAATCTACTATACTCCTTAAGACCCGTAAGTTACAAGATGAAAGAATCAGATGTAAAAGAATTTGGTCTAATAGCAGAGGAGGTTAATGAACATTATCCAACTGTTGTGCCAAAGGACCAGGATGGAGAACCCTTAAGTATTAATTACGATCGTTTAGTTGTACCACTTATAGCTGAAATTAAAAAATTAAAAGAAAGAATCGAAATTTTAGAAAATAGACTCTAGATCTGTTTTAAACTGTTCTCCGATAGTTTCCCAGTTAAATTTCTCCCTGAATTCTTCACTGTAGTTTATATCAGGCCATTCTAAGTAAATTTTTAACATCATACCTACTACATCTTCTCTTTTAAAATACGCCTTAACACCACCAAGCTGTTCGTATGAGTACCCGTATGTAATCGGATCAATGTAGTATGGATAGTCTGTTCCAATCAGTTCTTCAAATACCTTAAGTCGGGAGCATATCACTGGTTTATCATAGTTTAGATGTTCAATAACAGTTAATCCAAACCCTTCACCTGATGTTATCGATATACCTGCATCGCACATTTTATATAAGCTATGAATATAGTTATCTGTTACTCTAGAAGAAGCTACTGGAGTTCTGATATGATCTTGTACTTCATTTATATCTAAATTTAGTATTTTACATTGGACTTTTACAAATTCAAATATATTGATACCAGCTTGTAAATTGCAGTTGATAAATAAGTATACACCTGACTTCTTCTTTAAAATTCTATAAAAATGTAGAAATGATTCTATAACTAAGTCTAAATTTTTTCTAGAATCATTCCTATTTAAGCTGAGAAAGATGAAATCATCTTCTTTAAAATGTAGGTCTTTCCGTGTAAATTCTGTATCTTCTATTGTGTTTATACCGTGGTACATTTTTACTAACTTAGACGATGGTATCTCATAGAAATCTTCTAGGTGATTCTTCCAGCTATCTGTAAATGCAACTAAAAGATCCGCATTATCCCGAATATATTCCATATTTGATAGATATTGATATTCGTAGACAAGATCTATATAACAAACCTTCTTACACTTATAAGATTTAATAATTTTTAGTACACTGGAGCATACCCCGTGATCATTATATACAATTACTATGTCTATTTTATTACTTTCTAGTGTAGGTAAAATAGCTTTATCACCAAAACCTAAAAGACTCTCCTTATCTAAAGCATATAAGTCCACCACCTGAATTCTGTCATCTATATGTCTATCAATAGAATCCTTGTTATAATTTTGAAAACCTAGATAAAATACATTATAGTATTTACACATTTCGTTAGATAGGCTGCTTGCTATATTGGCATAGCCTGTTGCTAAGTTTGGATGAGAAGCTATAATCGCTAAATTTAACATTGTGTATTAATTTACTATTTTTTTAAGTTTATTATATATAAAACATGAGTACAGATAATCGGATATTTACAGTTGGTACACTTATGAGTTCAGATGCTCCATTAGCAACTATTTTTGGGACAGCTATAAATTTTGAAGCCCTTGAGCAAATTAGGGGCTTAAATCGTGGGACATTAGAAATAGACTTTCTATGCACAGGTATTGACATTAAAATAGAACAAAAAACAAATGAAACTGGAAATTTAGTGTATGCAGCTTCTACTAATCGAGTTCAAGAAACTGATCCAATAAATGGTGACCCTGCAGTTGATAATGATGGAAATCCAATATACGTAGAGCCACCCCAGTATGAACCAAACATGGATGAACCACATTATGTTTACAAAGTAGAATGTACTATAGAAAAACATGCAAATATTGATAATTCTTTACCAGAAACAATAATAAGTTCTCTTGCACCCTTTGATACGGGGGTGACAAATTTACTTGCTACTATAAAAACTAACTTAAGAGGTCTTATAGCGGAAGAATATAGCACAGGTAGTAGTGGTAACTTTACACCAGGAGCTGATTAATATTAAATTACTTAAACACAATCTTAAATTATAAATAATGCGATTTCATTGTTTAGCTGTACCCCATACTATATCAAACAGTGATTATGTTGCATGTGCTTATACCCAAAAGGTAGTTAAATTTTGTAAAATGATGAAACAGCGTGGTCACTATATTATACATTACGGTCACGAAGATTCCGTGGTTGAATGTGATGAAAATGTATCAGTAGTTAGTAAAGAAACCTTTAATGAGTTATACGGTAATGATAATTATAAACATAAATTCTTTGAGTATGATACAAAAAATAGCGTTTATCAAGAATTCCATAAAAATGCTATAGAGGAGGTTGGTAAAAGAAAGGAAAAGAATGATTTTTTACTTGCGTTTTGGGGGTATGGTGTGAAAGACGTATGTGATGCACATAGTGATATGATTTGTGTTGAGCCTGGTATAGGATATACTAGTGCACCTTTCTGTAAATGGGCAGTGTTTGAGTCATATGCATTATTGCATTCTCAGATGGGAATTCAAAAGGTATCTCGTTGTAATCCAGAGTGGTATTGGAGTGTAATACCGAACTACTTTGATATTGATGATTTTGAATATTCATCTGAAAAAGAGGATTATTTTTTGTTTGTTGGTCGAGTATATGATGGTAAGGGTATTCACATAGCTATTCAGGTTACTAAACAGATAGGCGCTAAACTTTTAGTCTGTGGTCAAAATAGTTTAAAAGATTGTGGATACACAGAGACACCAGATCACGTAACAGAGATTGGTTACGTTGGTAAGGAAAAAAGAAAAGAATTGATGTCCAAGGCGAAAGGTGCGTTTATTGCTAGTTTATACACGGAACCATTTGGTGGTGTTCAGATTGAGATGCTACTATCTGGAACTCCAACGATAACAACAGATTGGGGAGCTTTTACAGAAAATAACATTCACGGCATAACTGGGTACAGATGTAGAACATTTGAGCATTTTTGTTGGGCAGCTAAAAATATTGAAAATATCAGTCCAGAAAATTGTAGGAACTTTGGATTAAATTTTACACTGGACAAAGTTGGTAAAATGTACGAAGAATACTTTAAATCAGTATTAGATGTGTTTGAAACTAAAGATGGGTGGTATAGACTAAACGATGATAGGCAGGAATTAAACTATTTAACAAAAAATTTAAATATCAGCATACCATAAAATATGGGAATTGATTATACTCCGAATGTTAATTTGCAAGATCTAAAGAATAAACAAATACTAGCAATTATTAACACTATTACTGTTTTTAAACAGAATGCTGCTGCTGGTCCAATTAATGGAACAGATCCCGTAGTATTTGCTACAAACCCTGTAACATCAGCTTTGGTTTCAATAGATGCTACTAATACATCCTTTACGTTTAATAGAGCTGGTACATACAAATTAGAATTAAACGCTCAAATTGATGTTCCTATCGGAAATACAGGAACACAAATTGATACAGTTTTGAGAAAAGATGGGGCACCTATAGTACAATCTAGAACTCAAGAATATATACCAGATAATAAAGCATTAGTTAATAGTGCTAAATTAGTCTATATTCTTACGGTACAGGCTGAAGCTAATGGTTATGATTTTATTATACAAGGACCTACAGATGGTTTTATACAAGGTAATAGCGCTATTTTAACAATTACATATCTTAAAAATTAATATCATTATTTATAAATAATGGTTCGAGAGAATAGTTTTTTTAGTATTGACTTAATTTCTTCTAACACTTCATCCAGTTTAAATAATTTAAATAAATGTGCTACATTCTATGGCGCTGAACCATCCAGTGATATTCACTTAACATTTTTGGGAGAAAATACAAATAATTCAGGGGATATAGTAGAAAAAATTGATGCTTCACCAACTTTTAAAACGTTTAAACTAAGTAAAGCTGGTTTTTATAAGATAGAAGTATCATCAACATTTGTTGTAACATCAGCCAATACTTTACCTAGTGTAGAATGTAAAATTGTTACAAAACTAACAAATGATATAGCACTAGGAGACCCTGGACTAATAGATACCAGAAAAGAAACAACTACTGGGCTTGCTTTAAAACAAACATCACTACTAGCTGGCGTAGTTCAAAATGATGAAAATTCCCCCTACTACGTTGGACTTTTTAATTTTGGTCCAAATAATTATGAAAACTTTGAAAATGTAAGTGTTACATTTGAATTATTAAATCAGGCCTCTGCGTGAGGTGGGGTTACGACAAAGTGGGGGGTCAACTTCGGTTGGGGGGTAGGGAGGTAACTATGTTCGCGGAGAAGCTCACCCGTTTCGCGGAGAACAACGGCCTCCCACCCTCCGCGGTGGGGGAG
>Ga0181380_1000359_pt1 | contig 20786 bp, 18 predicted proteins | sample 3SPOviralmetaG_FD_130116 | JGI IMG/M metagenome (GOLD analysis project Ga0181380, IMG submission 130116) | Marine viral communities from the oligotrophic San Pedro Time Series (SPOT) site, San Pedro Channel, CA, USA - 3 SPOT_SRF_2009-08-19 | ecosystem: Environmental > Aquatic > Marine > Strait... | reverse complement strand
TGATTGCGGCTGTATTGTGCCGGCCTGCTTCACACGGATGACACCGCCGATCTCATTGTTCAACAGGTCATCGATGTTTACCGCGCCGTCTACTACCTCAACACGTGGGTTGTTAGTTAGTGCCACGTTATCCAGAACACCGCGCAGCATAGCTGTAGCAGCGTCTTGATCGTTAATGATTAGGTCTGCAACAGACCGACCGTAGAATGTGTGCGGCTCAGGATCTACCTCAAAGACAGCAAACGGCAGGTGCGAGCATGGCTCGTAATCTAATAGCTTGTATTTGTTGCCACCCAAGACAACCTTGTGCATTTGAGCAACACCAGTGCCCTCGACGTCGATCTTCATGTACGCCTCAGTAATCGCAACTAGGCGCATTGAGGGGTCTTGTACGTCCTCGTCAGAGTAATCTGACTCGTAACCACGGCGCTCATACTCTTCAACTTCTGAGAAGGTGTCAGAGTGCTGCAAGCCACTCAGATCATATACTTCCTCATAATCATAGCCCATAGCCACCAGGTCACTAACACGCATCTCGGTACGATGAGCAACACAGTAATAGTCATCGATAGAGCGCGAGTTGCGATCAATAAAAAACTCTTCTGGGGGGACGCTTTCAATGCACATCTTGCCGCGTTCCATTGTTCGAGAAATCTTGAGGTCATGGATAGGATTGTCAACCTCCATCCCAGACTCGTCGATTTCGATAGAAGTACGGGCGGTGTGCTTGATAACCTCGACGTCGGGCTCGTTAACAAGCAGGGTGAACTCCATGTCGTTGAGGTCTTGGAAGTCATAAACCTCTTGTTCTTGATACATGTCCCAATAAACTTTAACAATTCCAGACTTCTTAACCAGGGCGTCATGAAAAGCATCGTTAAGCACTCGATATCCGTTTAGCTCATTAAACTGGTAGTGCATGTACTTTGTAGCTTGCTCTGCAGCCTGCACGTCTTCTGTTCCACGTGGAACATATTCAACAGGCTTGTCAGTAGATAGAAACACGCGCATTAAAGATGGCTTAATAGCACGGATAGTATCTCGAACTTTCGTAGCTACCACCTTTGATCGACCGTCTTCCTCACCGATATCGACCTCTCCATCGAAGTATCTTTGCGCCTTGATTCGGTCCTCAGCAATCTCGGACTCACAGAAATCAACAGCGTCTTGAACAGCCTCGCGTGCGATGCCTTCGATCTCTAGGTCTGTCATTGGTTTTAACATATTAAAGCCCCATGCCTGCGCGTACCTGCTCGCTCATCTCAACACCTGCCGGCACCAGTGATCTCTGCAGAACTTGATTTACATAATTTGCTTTGGCCTCAGTGATCTGGCCTTTTTGCATGGCCTCAGAAACATAAGATAAGGCAATCTCAGCATCTCGGCCGCGCTTAGTTGTTAAAGCCTGTGCCACCTCTGTCAGTATGTCATTCCTGCGCGCCACCATAGCCTCGTCGGTCATCCCTGTGAGGGCCTGGATTACCTTCTGTCCTGCCTGTAATGGCTCACCACGGAGAGCGCTACCGACCATGCCTAGACCGCTAATTTCTTCGATGTCCTTCATGATCTGCTGGCGTATAGCCGTCGCGCTGTTAGGCGCCACGTTGGCCTGTAACTCTAGCGCTGCACGAATCTCATTTAGCTTGGTGTTAAGCTGGCCGTATCTCTGTGGCGTTAGGATCATCTGTAGCTTCTGCCGGTTGGCGCCGCTCGATAATTGGCGTAGTAGTTTGCGTGCTTCTTCAATTGAACCTTGGTCGCCGGAAGATATAGATGTTTTGACGTTAGCCATAAGTTCATCAATCTGGTTGCGCACGCCTAAACGCAGAGCATCTATTTCGGTCTTAGAGGCGCCTCTAACGGCCTCCGTAAGCTCGTCTCGGGTAATCCGGTCATTAAGCAAAACATTGCCAAGCTCGCCTGCCTGGCGCTCTCGTATGGCATTCCCACCCATAGACACAGCACGGTCGTAAGATGGCACCGCGCGACCCAGAGCGTCACGTAATTTGCCTGCCACTATATTTAGGTCTGCACCTTTTCCGGTAGGTCGGCCAAACTTGTCTGTGTACTGGTCAGAATATGCGATCCTCTGCATAGCACGTTTCAAGAAATCAAGCTGAATAACGTTTGGCATCTCTTGGTAATCAATGCTGCCGTCGTCGTTGATCGTCGCTCTAATCTGTTGGTTTTGGATGCCTTGCAACTGCATTACGTCGTTGGCTTCTTTAAACGCAGTTCGTAACTCGTCTGCCGGTACTCGCCTTATTAAGTCTTCAATTTCCAAGCCCGCAGCGCTTGTGTAGTTAATAGGTGAAGCGTACGCTTCTGCGTACGACAATCGTGTCATTGGCGCATACCGTGCCGCCGCCTGCTCTGCTGCTGTTCTCATTCCAACAGGCTCAGCACCCAAAGCTCGGGTCATAGCGCCACTGAGTTGCTCAGACTGCTCTGCAGCGCGTTCTGTTACAGCGCCTCGACCGACAGTAGCTGCCTCGCCGCCTGATGCGATTACAGCATCCAATAGCTTTGCCGTAGCAATGTCTGCGTCAGCAATCATGCCTTGATCGCCAGCACGTCGTATGTTTTGTAGCGCATCTTCGAGTGAGCTACCTTCTCGTGACAGCGTTTGGCCTATAACCATCGCTGCCTCTTTTGATATTCCTAACTCACTTGCGACTTTGCGAGCGGCTGCGTCTAGCCCTGCAGTGCTAGTAGTGCCTTTTGTAAACATCCCTATGAGACCAGCCATTCCGCCGCCAAGCACTGCGCCAGTAATTCCGGTAGGTATAGCTTCTCGGCCTCTTTCAAAGACATCGCCTTCTGCCGCGCCAAACCCGCTTACAGCAGCCTCAGAGCCACCAAAAAGCGCTCCTCGACCTAAAGCTCCAGTAACTGTTGCAGGCACTGTGCCGGGCGCTAAAAGGCCGGTCATTGCCGCCGATCCCATGCGGCCTACAGCGCTAAGAATGGGATACTCTTCCTCCGTAGCCCTCTGCAAGCGCTCTACGCGCTCTCTACCCATCGGGCTAACAGTTCCTACAGCTTCCGGCAAAAACTCGCCAACGTAGGGGATGCCTTGGGTTATTTTAGCTGCAGCAGCAGAAAATGGTTGCGTGCTCACCATCTCTTGCCTTATTTCAGACTCGGCTAGTTGTCGCGCTGTCTGACCTTGCTCTGCTTGCGCAACAATATCAGCGATTTTTGCAGGATCAGAGGTGCTGTAACCTGGAGATACGAAAAACTGCTTACCCTCACGCTCTACTAAACGACCACCGGCTACCTCTACAGAATCGGCCGCTACTGGCGGTTTCTTTTTTCTTTCCTCGATGATCTCTGACACGCTAGGCATTACTGAGCACCTCTCATAGCAGCCGCGCCTCGTGGGTCATGCTCTGCGTACCAGTCCATTAATATTTCGGAGTCTGACTTGCCAGCTGCCCTGTTAGCAGCAACATACTCTTCCAGCGTTACAGGATCATCGCCTTTGTAGATAACGGAACCAACTGTCTGACGCATAATATTGACGTTACGCATTACATTTACGTCGGTTGCGTCAAAGCTTCTGTTAGTGCTTGCGTATGATCCTATCAGCGCGTCTCGAAGGTTACGCGAGTTCATATAGCTGATAATTGCGTCGTTAGCTGACTTTTGCTGACCAAGACCCGGCAAGAACGTCTGCGTAAATCTGGCGTCGAAGTCTGTCTGTGGACCTTTGTTTTGTCGAAGCTCTGCCGCTACTAACTGACTAGCGATAGCATCTACAGCCTGAAGACGACCAAGCTCTTCTGTGTCTACTTGAACTCCTAGCCTGTCAGCTAATCCGAGAAGGCTCTTTTTGGTTTCTGCAAAACCACCTGTCTCAATGCCTGATAATGCACGTCCTAACTGGCCTATTGAATTTAGCTGCGCACGCGCATTAGCACCGGTGTCTGTAACCTCTTTGAATGCAACAGGAAGCTGCTTCATGGCAGCCTCACCTGCAACATCAGGCGCTGGAATGTTTACTGTAGTTCCTGATTCTTTCATCTGCAGGAACTGTTGATAACTTAGCTCTGGGTTTTGTGATCGTGCGAACATGTACTCTTGCAGAATAGAAGGCGCAGCCGCAGGCTTACGGAACATCGCTTTAAGAGCCTCGTTGCCTACACCAGGAACTTTCTCGATCAGCGAAGCTACTTCTGGCTGGCCTTGCTGTCTAAAGTATTCAGCAGTCATGTTAGCTTGATCCGCCTGCTGGCGTCGTGCTTGTATATCTCGCCCGCGCTGCATTTGGCTTTGAATAAATGCCTGATTAGGGTTTAACGTCATAGACTGCAGGCCGGCAGCTAGACGTGAGCGCACCGCTGGATCTTGCAAAGCATCCATAGCGCGACGACCTAACTTAGATAGCCCACTAACAAACGGATTAGGTGGACGGCTACCGGGTGCTGGACCCACAGCCTGTAGAGGCTGCATCGCCTGCTCTCTGGCAGCTATGAAACTTTCTTGGCTTGCCTGAGCCTCTGGCGTCATAGAGGCTGCTAACAGAGCATTCGGAGAGCGCATCTGTTGTAGGCGCTCCATCTCCATCATCATTCTTCGCTCTTCTGGTGTCATGCGCCCATCCCCATAGCCTTCATAATTTGCATGATCTTTGACATCTTATCCTCTCGGCTCTGGTTAGAGTCGTAACCCATAATGCCTGCGCCGTACTGCATCTGTGGGACAGGAAGTTGCTGTAATAGACCGCCGCCCATTTGCACTGGCATAACCTGAGTGTTCATTTGCTGACCAGCCAAGCCCTTAGCCGCATTGCCGAGGCGATCCTTATCTGCGAGATGCTTTAGTAGCTCATCGAGTAGACCTGGATCTTTTTGCTGATCAGTTGCGACCATCTCAGCCCCCAAATGCTAGTGAGAGGAAATCGAACAAGCCCGGGCTGCGTGACGTTGTCTGTGTCTGCGGCACAGGAGTCGCACCTAACGCAGAAGCTAAGTACCCCAGCGAACGCTCTGGGAAAGATGAGTAGCCCTCAAACTGACCGCGCGCCTGATCGAATATCTGCTGGTTAAGCATCTGCTGTAACGCGCCTTGTTGCGCCATATCTTGCTGTAGGTTACGGCCCATGCCAAACGCTTGCTGTGCTAAACCACCAAGCTGACCTGCCGCTGCAAGTCTTTGGCCAGCGCCGGTAAGTCCTGCGCTTTGATTCGCTAGGTCTGCACGCATTGTGTTAGCAATGTCCTGACCAGCCATTTGTTGAGCATTTTGGAATCCACCAAGACGTAAATTAGCGGCTGTGCGTGCTGCTTGCTGCATTGCAGCCTCATTAGCCTGTGACTCTAGTATTGCTGACCGTGAGCCACCGAATGCACCTGCACGCTGCGCTTGCGAGGCCAGTTGATTAGCTTGCATTTGACGCGCTTGCTCAATGTCTCCAAGCGACTGTTGAACTACGGTTTGCTCAAACGGATTAAAATATGGGTTGAGATCGGTTTGTCCGATTTGTCCGGCTTGCACTTGTGCTGGCTGGTAACCCATGCCTACTGCAGTGCCAAGCATGGCTCCGGTTTGACCCTGCTGAGCCTGCTGGAATACGTTAGGAGCTACTTGACCGCCTCCTTTGCCGCCTGGCGCTGGAGCGACACTACCTGTGGTGCCCATCTCTGGGTGTCCAGTAGTGCTCATGGTAGGTGTTAGTGGTGTCATTACGAGCGACCTCCTCTAAAAGACGGCATAGAACCGCCGCCAAGCACTGGATTGCCAAACTGCGAAGGTAAGTAACCACCCATAGGGCCAGTCGGCGCAAGTAGTCCGCCAGCTTGTGGTCCAGTAAATAATTGACTGAATGATGCGGCTTGTGCCGGCTGGTTAGCAGCAAGTTCTGATAGTGCCTGCTCAAACATTTGACCAGTTCCGTAACCCTGGATGCCTCCGAAGTCCTGCGCCTCTGGCATGCCTGCGGTAACGTCCATCTGTGGAGCCAAACCAAAGGCTGCAGCAGCGTCTGCAGTGGACTGCATGGCTTGTGTCTGCATAGGAGTGAAGGCGGCTACAGAAGGCCCATAATAAGGCATGTAACCGACCTGCGCTAACTGCTCCGCGCGCTGTAAGTTTCGACGAGCCGGTCCTTCAATAAACTCCGGGATCTCGGTCTTTGTTGTTTGGCTTCCGCCTTTTCCGCCACCTGACATATCAGATATCCTTTCCTAGAACTGTGAAGGTCTCTTCGTAACCTTTGTTTTTTAAAACTCGTTTCCAACCCTTACGGCCGGCAATGCTCATTCCTGTGCATCCATTCATCTTTGCAAACTCGACAGCGGAATCATCCATGTCGATTATTTGTTCCATCTCGCCACCTGCAAGAAAAATGTGTAGCACTTTCTTGCGCGGGTAGTTGACGATCTCCGTTACTGCGCATCCTTTCGGCGCCGGCCAGAACTGCATCTCGCCTTTTATAATGGCCTGCACGACGTCGTCTAATGTGTGCGTGCCACCTGATAATTCTAACGCTGCCTCCAGCCAAGGCTTACAACGAATTAATTCTTCTACAACATTTGTCAATTATATCACCTATGGACGCGTATAATCGTTAAAGTCGTTGCTGGGCATACAGACTCTGTTGCGATACTGCTTGCTGCGAACGATTTTAGGCTCGCATGACTATGATTATCGGTCGCAGTAAACGCCTCTAAATAGTCATTTGTATTTAAATGGAATAGGGCTGAACGACTCACAACTGTAGTTGCGCCGTTTTGATGTAACGCCGCTCTAATAGTTGAGCCATTCGCTACGTTTGTGCCGTTAATCTTAGGCCAAAACACAAAATTTACAGTGCTTGCAGATGTAGAGTAAATTTGCGCTGTAAAGGTAATTAAAAAGTAGCCAGTGTCTTGAAAAATTATGCGCGAGCCGCTTTGCGTAAAACCTTCGTTGTCTGACCCGGCTGTGTAAGTAATTGCATACTCAGTGTCAGATGCGGTGTAAGTAAAATCACTCGACACCGTAAAGTCGCCGTGGCCGTTCGCTAGTACAACCTGCTTAAATGCACCGCCTACACTTACGACGGGGTAGCTGTTGTCGTTGTCCCAAAGCAATATGCCATCATCGCCGGCGCTGTCACCGCTGAGCTTCCATGCTAAACGTGAACGTATGCGGTTGAGATGCTCTACAAGCCGCTCGCCCCAGCCCTTCCATTCTGGGCCTAATGGTGGAGGCGCTAGGCTCATCTATTGCCGCCAGGAACAACATTTAAGCGTGGTATACCGAAGCGCCAGTTATTAAACTCAGTGCCGTTTACTCTAAGGCGTAGCTGCCGGCCTGAGAAGCGAGCGCTTGTCGGGTTGCTTGTGGTGAAAGGCCCGTGCGTAGACTCACTGCCGTTTGGATAGAATCGAGTCTTAAAGGTTAGCGTGGCTTGACCCTGCGTCTTCTCGTCAGGAATGATCTCATTTACCTTAACCACACTAGACCCAAAGACAACAGGCCCAGACTCTGCATGAGGCGCCACACCGTCGTGCGAGTATCCAATCTCGTGATTAAAGTGCTTGCCGCCATTACAGAACATAATAGGCTGTCTGAAAACGCCAGCATCAAATCCGCTAGTACGTGCGAGCTCTCCGATGTTCCAGTAGTTCTCTTTGTAGTTGTAAATAACGTAACGGTCGTTTTCGTTTGATCCGCCGCTGGGGTAGAACCACCACGCCTCGCCAAACTGCGAATTATTCATTGCAAACACTTTAGAGCGCTGTGCTGTGTTCATGTCGTTAAACACGTAATCGAGGACATCGCACTGCATTTCCTGTACTGATGACCCGTTATACATGAAAAAGCCTTTCTGACCCATCCAGAACGCGCCCTCTGCATTAGGGATGCACGCATGACGCGATATAGCGCCGCAGGAGGTGCCTACACGCTCAAACTGGAACACAAGCTGCGGTCCAATATACGTCGCTGTATGAGCGTCTGTGGTCGTCAGGATAAGGGTCTTGCCTCGCAGCCTGTGACCACTAAGAATCTCACCGTTTGTGCTCAGCTCAAAGTCGCCCGCCTCATTCGTCGCCGAGGGGGTCCAAGCGGTGTTATCTTCTTTATCGCACCACTGGACCTTCCTCGGATTGCCGCCTGCCCCTAAAGCAAATAGGAATCTCTCAGCCGTTGTAACAAGACCTAAATTAGAAGTCGGAGCATTGCTAATCTGCGCAGCGACTACACTGGTGTTTAGCTGCCACTCGTAAAGCTTACCGTCATCTACTGAGCAAGCGACCAGGTACTCGCCCCACGTATCGAGAGACCACGTCGTAGCTTCTTGGTAAACACCACTAGAGATGCGCTGCGTCCCGTAGTAGTCGGTCCCATAAAAGCCGCCACCGAAGCCAATGTTAAGGGCTGCGTCTTCTGCGCCTGCTGTAAAGCCTGCAGGGGTTATATCTGTTACAACTCCCGATGGCGAGATATGAAAAAGCTTGTTGTACGTTCCTACTGCTATTTTTGTATCGAATGAGTTGTCTACCCACCCAAGAGAACCACGCACAGGCTTGTCTAAGGTTGCACCGCTCTTAACACGCTCCTGCCAGCCGCCTATTGGCCCTAGCGAGCCGCTACGCCATCGGACGAGGTTTACGTCACGCCAACGGCCGGCGCCCTCTAGGTCAGTTCCGTGGCGGAATACGCCGGGCTGTATATCTACTGCTTCAATAGCCATTACACACCACCGTCTACCGTAATAGTGATTGTTGCTGTGTCTTGCACTGTGCTGGTAGCAACATCTTGCACCGTCACAGATAGGGTCACAGACTGCTGTATGGTGCTTGTAGTAAGCGTCCATGACTGCGCAGATGATATGGTCGTGTACTGGTTAAGTGTGCCAGTCAGTGACGATGTATCGCCTGTAGCTGTAACCCGAACTTTATAATCTGAGCCGATGCTACTTGTTGTAGGCTCAAACCAATTTGTATCGCTGTAACTTGTCAGGTTGCCTGTCGCTGTGATGGTACCGTTGGTATTCAGCCTAAATGTCGCTGACGATGTAGTGCCAACTCTACTATCAGACAGTGAACCGTTATTGATTGCGACGGCTGCGGCAGACGTGCCATAGAAGTCAGTAATGGCGATCTCGCCCGAGGCAGGCACTCCGGTTGCTGCTGAGTAATACTCAGATATAGCAATAGGATTAGAGCCACCAAACTCCGTTTGGATTTCGCTGAGAGATATTGCACCACTACTCTGCAAAGCCATTAGATAGTACCAAATGCGGTTACGTCGTTAGCTGATGTCACTGCGCCGTTTGTGCCGACCTTGAACACCTCTGTGCCGTCATAGACAAATACAAGCTCATCGATGTCTGTTTTGATTACCCAGTTACCTAAAGACAAGGTAGTTGCCTTTACATCACCTGCAGCGCTGTAAATCACGCCTTTGCTGTTTACTACTGTGCCTGCCAGGGCGCCATCTAAGACGTTTACTTCAGCTGCTGATGCTGAGATAGCGTTAAGCTTGTTAAGATTGCCTGTGGTCGCTACAGAGCCGTCTAGGACGTTTATCTCAGCCGCTGTAGCCGTGACACCGTCCATGATATTCAGCTCAGCAGTAGTCGCCGTAACACCGTCTAGGATGTTTAGCTCAGTCGCTGTGGCGGTAACACCATCCAATATATTTAACTCTGCGGCAGTTGCTGTTACGCCATCTAAAATGTTGAGCTCAGCAGCCGTAGAAGTTACAGCTACGCCACCGACTTGCCATGAGCCTGCGGTTAGGTTTGGCTGGATTGCCGTAGTCCCGTCTAGCAGGTCATCAATAGAGTCGAAGTTAGTATTGATCTTCGTTCCCCATGTGTCTTCTGACGCGCCGACCTCTGGCTTCGTAAGCGAAAAGGTTGTGGTTGTAGTATCTGCCATGTCTAGTTACCCAAATGGATTTTCAGTGGTGTAAATTTTAGTCCAGCCCCCTGACGGCGATGAGCCGCTAGTGTCACTCCACGTCGATGAAGAGCCTTGCTGCGCAGCCCATACCTGCTCCGGCGGCACAATATCTGTCCATGTATCTGTTGGCTCGTCAACGTCATCCCATATTTTAACCGAGATAAAGGTTGAACCGATAAAAATAGTTGATGTAGGCGGTCGCAGATCCTCTACGTAGCCCTCTTCTGCGTACGAGTTACCGTCAAGTACGTAACCCTGCGCTATGTAATTAGCCGGTATGGTTACTGCTGAGGAGAGAATCGTCGCCATTAGCTTGACGCCTCCAGCTCGGCAAGCCTGGCACGCATCTCTTGTATTTCCTTAATAAGCATAGGGACAAGCTTCGAGTAATCTACACCCATCACCTCCTCTGAGTTTGGATCACCACTAACTGCCTCAGGTTCGATGTTTATTAACTCTTGAGCAATCATGCCGTACTTCTGGTGTTGCTGCGATTCTATCCAGTCAAATGAGCGAACTTGGATAGCGTCGATGTCACTGCTCGCAGAGGGCGCGTCTACAATGTTTTCCTTTAAGCGCTCATCTGATGATGTAATGTAACGCGTCGAAGTAGTGTTGTAATCGATAACGCCCCTGTCAGTACCGTTATCACGGAAACGTAGAACTTCAGATCTTGTTGATGTAGCAGAAGCTCTGTTGAACGATAGACGGCTAGTCAAGCCACTAGCAAAGGTGGTGGAATCCGGGCTGTTAATTGTCAAGCCGCCGTTACCATTATAAGCCACACCACCAATAGCTATGCGCTGAAGGCTGTCCATCCGCATCTGTTCAGTGGTATCTATCTTTACAACGATCTCACTGCCATTTCCGCTAGTATTTGCATCAACATCAATAAGAAAATCGTTGCCGTCGTATTTAATTTCGCTATATGAGTTCGTAGTAGAATCATCTAGCCTCAAGGCTGGCGCTGAGTTGTCTATCGTGATGTTGCCAGTGAACGTGTCGCCGGTCGTTCTTGCCACTGTAGAGTCAACAGCTAAAGATACGCTGCCACTTGCCCCACCTCCGCTTAGGCCGTCTCCGGCAGTTACGTTGGTAATGTCACCAGTGTTTGTTGTGTAGCCTTGAGCAATAACGAAATCGTAAACGTGATCGCCTGTAGGAATCGTTGCTGCTCCATCGGATACCGCGCCTGTGTTTACATTAAGGGTTACGCTGCCAGAGGTGCCGCCACCTGTTAATCCAGTGCCAGCAGTAACGCCTGTAATGTCGCCAGCGCTTCCTGTAGACTCGCTTACAATAGTTAGCAAATCGAATGTTAAAGAGCTAGGATCGGCTTCGGTAACGTCGCTGCTAGACCTATCAATCTTAGCTACAAAAAAGCCTGTCTCGCCAGCATCAATTGTAGTAATCGTCCCAGCTGGTTGTTGATTGCGTATATCTAGGCTTTCTGTGCTGCTTGAGCTGTTCTTAATAACAAACAATCGACCTTCTAGGGTGCGCTCATCGTCAGGCAAGTTTACCCGCCAATTGCGAGAGTTATCTGTGTCTGTTGTTGTGACGGTATATTCCTGAAATGTATTAGCTCTGAATGACAAAAACTTGTTAGTTGTTATTGTCTCTTCAACAACTTCACCAACGCCAAGCGACGGGATCGATGTGACGCCCGACCTTATATCGTTGATTAACCCAACAGATTCTGTCGATGAATCGTAAGCTTGGAATGTAGCACTGGTATCACTTACACCAGCGCTCCCACTAATTATATTGTGCTCCAATTTAGGTAGCGGCACGCCAGAGCCTGTTGTTACTAAATATATAGGCGTGGTGTAGTTACTATATGTAAGAGCGTCATGGATAAACGACGTGTTTCGTACTTGGCCTGTCGTCTGATGCACATTGCCACTTACTTCATTCGCAATATGCAAAAACTTAGTTGGAGGCCGAAACACTCTGGTGTTGTTTATATCGACGCTTGAGGGGCTCCCTAAGTCAATGTGCGGACCTGTTAGCTTTGCGGTAGCAACACCTTTTTTAACTATTATGGTGTCGCCACTGCTTACCGCGCTTCCTTGAACTTGTACTTGTTTAGCAGCCAAGTTGACGGTGTAATCAGTGGTTTCCGTAAGTTTTGTACCGTTTTTAGTGACAACGATATCGCTGGTCGCGCTAGGACTATTAAAATTATATGTGAATGTTTGCGTGGTGCCATCTGATGTAAATTGATCAGATCCATCGTCGTTTCCACCGCCCAGCATAAAACACGACTGCATGTAGAGCTTTTCAATAGCAGTGCTATTGCTTTTAATAAACGAAACGCCCGTAACATCTACGTTTTCAAAATAGGCGTTGTCTAAGGTTAGAGTTTGTATACTTCCCGCATCTCCATAAAAGCCGTAGCTAGTACAGTTTTGTATTGCGCTGTCTCTAACTGCCAAGTTAACAACTTGGCCTCCTGTCCATCTAACGCCGTTTGTAAAATTATCAACTAACGAGTTACTAATAGTCCATAAGCCTGCAAAGCTACCAAACTCTGACCCTACAAATTGAGATGAAATACCGTCGCCGCTACTGCTTTGCTCTCCGAACATAAAACATTGATGGAAAAGGAAGAACCAGCAGTTACGAGCTACGATTCCGCCGCCAGTGCCTAGCTGCCTGAAGCTACAGTGATCAAAAGCAAGTCCGGGACAGCTTTTAGCTTCAATTATTTGACCTGTGTTATCTGCTATGAAGGTGATGTCTTTTGCTACAAAATTTCGAGAGTTTGAAGTGCCTCCTAAACCATCAGTTGGATCAATTATTAAACCTGCTCCTGTGGATTCTAAAACAGCGCCAGTAAGCCTTTCGTCTGCCGATGTGGACGTCCCGTCATAGTTTTTAAGGTCTGAAATAGCCATTCGGCCTGTGCCGCGAAATACTAAGCGGCCGTCAGAGACATTTTGGCTGTAGCCTGAGTTGTCATTAAGGTCGTAGTAAGTGCGCAGCACACTGTACTTGTAATGACCATCAGGGAAGAAAATGGTTTGGTTGTGCTTACCCCCTCCATCATCTTCAGTGTTATGAGAAGCGTAGTTAATCGCGTCCTGTATGGCACTAGTATCGTCGGTCGAGCCGTCACCAGTAGCGCCAAAGTCTTTAACGTTTAGGTATGACCCATCGATCATGCGGTTGTTAACTTTAGTGAGTGCCATCAGTGTGCTCCAGTTACTTCTTTACGTGTTCTATCATGCTGTCCATGATGTCAATTAGACGGTGATATCCACGGTACACCGTCTTCAGTTGTTGGGTTTTTTTGCTCTTCAATATTAGAAGTCAGTGAAGCCTCAACAGCGTCCTTATCCACGCCGTCAGCCCAACACCAGCCAAGTACAACAGACTCAGTTAGGTCTGCGTAGGGTACGAAGTCGTTAGCAGATGCGTCAGGTGTGAATGAGCAAGTGCCGTATGCAGAGGCATAATAAGTGTCGTCACCGACAGTCTCTTCTTCAGTTACACGCCAGTGAGCAACAATAACGCCCCCGTCCGCCGTATTGCTTTCTAGTGTAGATATGCTCCAGTTAGCCATTAGTTAGCTCCTTCGAGTTGTTCAATACGAGATTTAAGGTTTTCAATAATTTCTTGCTGGTCTTGGATGGCCTTAACAAGTGTTGGAACCATGTCGCCCATCTTTAAGCCCAGCTTAGTTTCTGTTTCAGAATACTTAAAGTCATGGACTAGCTCAGGCATTACCTCTTCAACCTCTTGAGCTACAAAGCCCATGATGTCGTTGCCGTCGCCGTTCTTCCAATCAAACCGTCGTGGCTGTAAGGCAAGAACAGTATCTAGTCCCTTATCTAAGTCGCGGATGTTTTCCTTGAGAGATTCATCAGAAATAGCAGTAATGCTTGTGCTTGTTGCATAAATTGAGCCAGCGTAGTTGATAAAACATCTATACGCAGACGCGCCTGTCGAATAAATCTGGAAAGCATCTTGGGCTGAAGTGCTTGTTCCGCCAGTAATCGCTAACTTACCATCCGCATTGCCGGAGGTAGTTGGCTTTGTTATTTTTAGTCCAGCGCCAGAAGTTGTAGAGGAATAAGTAGTACCAACCAAAAAGTTGCCGCTAACATCAAGGTACGCATGTGCCGCTGCGCCAGTAGCGAATTCAAGCATATCATCGGCATGATTATAGGAAAGGTATCCTCTATATTGTTGATTTCCAGAGGTGCCGTCGGCAAACATTAAGTAACTTCTGCCCGAACTTGAACCCCTTACTGTTATTCCTCCTTCAGCAGAACCTGCGCCAACAACTAAGTCTTTAGCGTAATAACTACCCGGTGAGGTTTGTTTCACGCCGACATTGCCAGAGCTATCTATACGCATAGCCTCAAAGCCTGTTCTTGTTGTAGTATTCCCTGCTGTGTTAAATGTTATTGCAGTAGCACAATTGTACGCCGAAGAGCCTCCACCTATGTCTACCCTGTTTCCTGATGAGTTTGCAAAGTATTGCAATACCTGAAAACCTTCTGTCTCTGTTCCAGAGTCGTATTGACGGGCTAATAAATGCCCCTCTTTATTTGTATCGTCAGTATTGCTGTTGGCAAGAATTATGTTGGAACCGTTTACAGTAATAGCGCCCGTTACGTCGACATTACCAGCAAACGTAGCTGTGCCATCTGATGTAAGACGCATGGCTTCTGAGCTATTAGTTGCAAAAATTAAGCGGTTGTTTGCATTCGAGCCTTGAATATAGTTAGTGCCGCCGCCCCACTCAAGTTTGTAATCATCAGAAAGTCTTACGTGTCCACTAGAAATTTCGAGCTTTCTTGCAGGCGCCGCAACGCCAATTCCTAATCGGCCGTCTGATGTAAGCCTTGCCTTTTCACCGCCACTAACAAAAAAAGCAGTGTAATCTTGAGAGGCAATCTTTATTGGATCGTTAGACGTTTCTATTGTGCCAAAACTATTATCGTTAAAAACTTGCATGTTACGAGCATTGTCTGCACGGTTAAGCTGTATTTTGTTTCCACCTTTTGCAATAACTGTGCCAGATTCCAACGTAAGAGTTTCAGTGTCTGATCCTGCTGTCATCGTGAAAAAAGCTAACTGACCGTCTTCAGATCCTCCAGTAGCGTCTTTGACGGAACTGGCGATGGATGCGTAGTTTGTTACGTTTCCTCCTGCGTCATCCCCACGGAACCGTATTAATCCTGTAAGATCGTTTGCGGCGGGAGAACCAGAGTCTCTTTGTAAATCTAATACTGGGCCTTTACTAGCATCCGCATCAGTACTTACCAAAACCATTTGAGGCGCGTTATCTGCGGTTGTAATAGTCATTTTGGCAGAAGATGTAATTGATCCATCTACTTGCAAAGTAGAAGCCATATCCACAGCACCGTCGATGTCTACAACATCAAGGTTAGTAGTACCATCTACATCTACGTCCCCAGAAATGTCTAGGTTTGTAAAGACCGATGTTCCGACTGCTGTAATTTTATCGTTAAACGTAGCCGCACCAGCCGCTGACATATCAAGGGTAAGGGCTGTAATCGTTGCACCGCCATCGTTGCCTCTAAGTCTTATATCGTCATCAGCGACTGTCGATATAATGTCTACATTCGCACCGTCAGTGATCTTAAACTGCATCTCTTGAGTGCCGTCAGCCTTAATGCGGACATCGCCACCCGAAACATCTAGGGTTAAATCACCTGCAACGTCGAGGGTCATATCTGCACTACAGTCGATTTCTGCACCGTCAATCGTAAAATTATCTACAACTACGCCAGCGTTGGCGGTAAGAACACCACCAATACCAGCCGTGCCAGAAATATCGACATTGCCATTGATATCAATGGTTGTCGCGGCAATTTGCACCTCGGTGTCCGCAATAATATCAAGCTGTCCGTCTGCGCTTGAGTTTAAGTAAATCGCGCTATCACGGAACTGCACTTTATCTGTTGTGGTAAGCTCGATGTTAGTTCCGCTAGTGGTGTTGCCATTAGCAAGAACCTCGGCCAGCGTGTCAGCCGTAGCAACTTGAGAATCTACATAGGCTTTAATGCTCTGTTGAGTTGCGAGGGCTGTAGCACTGTCGCCTGACATATCATCTTGGTCAAGGATGTCTGTAACTGTAACTGAGCCTGTGCCAGACAAACCGTCAAACTCTACGTTACCGTTGACAGTTAAGTCACCTGGCGTAGTTAGATCACCACTAAGCTTTGCCGACGTTACAGAGCCGTCTGCAGGCTCATTAATTGTGGTTGGATCGATAGTAATGATGTCGATCTCTGCAAGGCTTGGCGGTGCCTCGCTAAAAACAATTGCGCCATTTGTTAGCGAGTAGCTAGTTTTATTCTGATAAACGCCGTCAATATAGATTTGCGTGTTGTTTTTTGCGGCTGCGCTGTTTTCCAGCGTAAAACTTGTCTGCGTTCCATTCCCAACTTCGTCTTGGTGTGAGATGTTGGACGCGCTAGCATCAGAGCCTAAAGCAGCCCATGCTGTTGTGTAGCCCTCGAACTCACCTATGGTCGAGTTGTATCGTAAATAGCCAGCAGCAGGCGATGACGGCCTTTGAGCGGTAGTCCCAACAGGTACATGCACCGCGTCAGTTGCAGAGCCAACATCTAACGTTACATCAGGCGATGCGTTGAGTATTCCTACGCGGTTGTTACTAGAATCTACCTTTAACGTATTTGTATCTACTGTAAGACCGGCGAAAGATGGACTGTCAGTGGTTGCTACGCCCTGGTTAAGCGCCTTTACACTTGCCTCGCTTGTAAGCTCTGAGTCCATTACAGCGCCAGCAGCAGTGACGTTAGTTGTGTCTGTCACGTCTGCGCTTGCTTCGATTCCATCTAGCTTGGTGCCGTCAGAAGCAACGTCCCGGCCATCTACCGTACCGCTTAGCGTGATGTTGCCTACGTTCTCCAGATTCCTACTGCTATCAATGACAGTGGTCGCGCCCACTCGATATGAAATCGCATCGACGTAGCTTGAAGTAGTGACCTTGCCAATGTTCGTAACGGTAAACTGCTGCGAGCTGCCTACATTTAAGGCGTTAGCTTGGGCTGTGCCACTAACCGTAATATCGCCGGTCGTATTGATATCGCCAGTGCCGGTGATGTCATTGCTATTTAGGTCTAAATCGCCACCTAGCTGTGGTGTTGTGTCATCTACAACGTCACCAGAAGCTGTACTAGCAATTACGCCGCCTGCAGAAATGGTAATATTTGATCCAGCAGTTAGCGAGGCAACCACGTTATCTGTATCGGTTACATCTGCACTAGCTTCGATGCCGTTAAGCTTTGCATGGTCAGCGTCCGTAAAAACATTAGAGTCTGTCGCAGCCTCTACGAGCGCCCTAATTTCTGCCGCTGTTTGGTCTGCTGTCGCGCCGGCCTCGATAGCATCAAGCTTGTTCTTGAGTGCTGTTGTAAAGTTCTCATCGGTCTGAGTATCGACAACGAAGTCGATCGTGCCATCCGCATCTTGGTACGTAACGGTGATGCCTGTCTCAGTGTTGCCGGACAACATTGCACCAACGATGTCTTGTACCTCTTCGTTCGTTAGCTGCGTATTAGTGTCAGTTGCGCTGATCGTGCCATCTGAGGCGATTGTGATGTTTGTGCCGGCAGTCAAGGACGCAACAACGTTAGTTGTGTCCGTTACATCTGCGCTCGCTTCAATACCGTCTAGTTTAGTGCCATCTGTGGCTACGTCTCGGCCGTCTACGGTGCCGGTAACGCTGATATTCCCATCTACGCCTACATTGCCGGTAAAGTCCGCACCAGAAAGCTCGGCCTTGTCGGTATTTAAATTGGTGAAGTTATCGTCGAGTTCGCTATGCGTTAGCGCTGCGCCTTTACCTGTGCGTGTCGTGATATCAGCCATTTCTCTACCTTAATCTAGTCGTATCTTTAAGTTGCCGGCTTCAATTTTAAAGATATCGCTGGTTTGTATCTCACTTGCCTGTTCTGTACTAAAGTCAGCAGGGTCTGTCAGTGTCGCCCAAGCCAACAGGTTCCCGCCTGTTAGTGCGTCATACACACCTGCGTGCGTCACACGGCCAAATGGTCCTGCAGCAGCAGGGAATGCTATATCTGCGTCGTTTGTCGCCTCTGTAGGCGCTGAGCCTGCCACAGACATAGTCGTAGATTGCCTTGCGTAGTTAAAACCTGACACCTCTGTGCCGCCGCCTGCCTCGCCCGGGCCCTTTGTAAACAAGGCAACGTAAAGAGATGGCTGCGTATATGCATTACCACCGAAGACGTGATTCAGCACCTTGTCTTCTAGGTAGTTAGTAAAGCTCATCTAACGTCTAATCTTTTGGGTCCGCCTAGACCCCGCACCTTCATCGTCAACCCAGAGCCACTCATACGAGACTTTTCAGACGCTTCGTTAAGCTTTTGCACCGCAGCACTGTAAAGCTGCGCCCAAGTCCCTGCACGGCCGTCTTCCTGCAGGTATGGGCTACTGTGGATAAGTGACGCATATAGGTAAATGTCGGGAGCATCTGAAAGCAGCCAGTTAGTCGTAGCGCTGTCGGTTAGTGCCGGTACTTTCTGGAAATACAGAAGCTCGATGACGTAGTCAGCGTCTGGCGTAGGGTACAACTCTAGCGATGAGTCTGCGTGGCTGTAAAAGCGTGGCCGGCCAGAGGTGTCGTTATTAGCTGATCGCTTGTCTGCGATAGCATCACGAGACGCAAGCTGCACCGGATACGTGCCGTCACCCGTTACATGGACCTGGATCGTCTCTAGCCAATCGGTAGGCAGCAGGGAATACTCGCTGTTCAGCGTACCAGTAGCGCGTTGCTCCATCTTCCAGTGCCGCACGTCACGGTTAATCTGAGCCTCTGCGAGCGCGATAAACGTAGGAATAACCGAAGTTAGGTCATCTCGGTTTAGGAAGTCCGCTATATTGCTCTTCAGCTCAGTGTAATTGGTCAGCGCCATTATTTAGTCTTCCGCTTCTTGGCGGTCTTAGCCGCTTTCTTAAACGCTTTAGCAGTAGGCGCGCCTTTCTCGCCAGCCTTGCGCATTTTCTCGCCAGAGCCTGCCTTAATTCTTTTACGCTTTGCATGAATGTTTGCATAAAGTCCTCGCTTTGCCATGACTACTTCCTCATCTTACGCTTTTTTTTGTTGGTCGCTGCGCGCTGCCCGCGCTTTGGCAGAGCTCTCTTCTTGTGCTTGTAATTTGGCATTACTTCCAGCCCTCCCGCGCTTTGCGCTTTGCTTTTTGGGTTAGGTCGCCGTAATGAAACAGCGGCTTACTAGATTTTGTGTGCGCCTTACCAGAGTGTAGCGAGCCATCAGGCATTTTATGAAATCCGCCTTTATGCTCCTTGCCATCTTTCGAGTAATGCTTAACGCCCATGCCCATTATTTTCTCCTCGACTTCGCGCCTGAGCACTTCCAGCGCTTTCTAGACAGGTTGTTTGGGGTGTTAGGATCGTTCTGCTTACTCTTAGGTAATCGCTTCTTGATTCCCAATGAGCGTGCGCAGTACGAGTCGCCCTTGCTCGTCCCTGGCTTAACCTTGGCACCCTTCTGGCCGTATGAGACCTTCCTGCCGGATGCCGTGGTCTTTACTCGTGCCTTTCCTTTGCTTGGTGTAGCCATATTATACCTTACAGTAGGAATTCAGTCGCCGCAGTTGGGTTGTATAGACCCTGCTCTGCCTGCGTCTTGAAGGTTAATAAGCCCTCTACTAAATCCTCAACGATACCTGTGTACGCCGGGCTGTACCCACCGAGGACGCCCTCGCGCTCTTCTGGATCTAACGCGCGCTTGATAGGCAGAATATCGCCGTAGCTGTACGCCTCTTCGTCCTTCCCAGGTAATTGAGACAGCAATCCCTTTAGCTCTGCGCCTGCTGATACTGCAGCTGCTGTAGCTAATGGGTTGGCATTGACGTTTACACCACGCGCTTCAAGGCCACGCAAAATGTCTTCAGTAATACGACCTGCGTAAGGCTTCATTGTTAATGCGCGAATCTCTCTCGCTGTAGGTCTCTGCGGGTCTTTCACTGCTTTCTGCTTCTCGCCATACCGAGCGTCTGGTAGAAGCTCAAATATGCTCACCTCTTGATCGGTGCGGCCTAGCCCTTGACCGGGCACCCCGGCAGGATATGAGGGATGACCGCTCTCCGTAATAATGTCTCTGTCGGTAAATATCTCACCAATGTTTTGTATGCGAGCGTCTAAGGCATTTGCTTGGCCTGGCTCGGTGACTGCAAGCCTTGCCTGACCAATGCTCAACCCACCCTTATTGCGGAAGTTGACGTCGATCATGTTCATAAGTTCTTTGCGCAGTGAGTCTGGCGCGTTACGGAATGCATCTACCGACCGAGGATCATCGACGCCTTTCCAGTCCTTGATCTTTAGGCCGGCGCCCACGCGCTTACCCTTAACCATTGCGCCTTTACTAACAAAGCCTTTGACAGCCTTATCTAGTTCTTTTTTCTGCGCCTTACTCATATTGCTAGACGCATAACTAAGCATTGTCTCGCCGGTCATAGTGGCGAAATCACCGCCTGTAGGAGCCATGCGGAAAGGCATGTAGAGAGGGTTCTCCCCAGCCTCTGCAGCTTTATTCATGATCTGCGTAACAACGCCCGGAGCAGATGCCCATGTCATGCCGGGGTTCTCAAACATAAAGCCTTGACCGCCTTGCAGGTTAATGGGCCTATCAAGCGCCACATCATTGATGCCTGTTAGCAATCCGCCTGCCTGCGTGCGATCTGACATTGTCGTCACAAATGGACGGCCTTCTAAGTCAGCTAGCGGTATACGAGGTGCGTCCTGCGTGCCACGCTCCTCTATCGTATATGTGGTGTCTCGTAGCTTCTCTTGCTCTAAAGCACGCTTATCAAAGCGAGGGTCGAACTCACGGCCAAACGT
>Ga0181380_1000358_pt1 | contig 20820 bp, 25 predicted proteins | sample 3SPOviralmetaG_FD_130116 | JGI IMG/M metagenome (GOLD analysis project Ga0181380, IMG submission 130116) | Marine viral communities from the oligotrophic San Pedro Time Series (SPOT) site, San Pedro Channel, CA, USA - 3 SPOT_SRF_2009-08-19 | ecosystem: Environmental > Aquatic > Marine > Strait... | reverse complement strand
TGCGTGAATTTCAAAGTCCCCGCCTACAACTTCCCAATGTATATCTCCCTGTGCTTTTTCGTACGCCTCTTCTGCGTCCTCTGCATAAACAAAGGTATCTTTGTATACATACTCTGTTGCCATCACTTTATATCTAGGCATTACCACAATCTCCTATACTCTGATTGAATTGTATCTGCTACGCCTTCTTCGTCACGATATATCTCATAGGCAGTACAGTGCCACTTGTCTTCTTCTTCACTGTACCAGAAGTTTAGGTCATAGTCAGCATACTCACAATGCTCCCCTGCATACAGAGGCACATCGTTTATCTGTTGCCAATCCTCTTCTGTTTCACCTGATTCTAGTACAACGCTAAATATCATGTACGACTCTGACAACAGATAGCCATGTGCAAACTCTGGTATATGTAGTGTGTCAGTCATCTCTGCTTTCCCTTCTGTTTGTTTGCAGTTTCATTACCTATACATGAAACTATCGAACATGTCAAGCACAAAAAGAAACGGGGCTATCCCGAAAGATAACCCCGCTCCCAACCAACAGAAAGGACACCCTATGTCTATGCAACCTCATAGGGCGTACTTAGTCTTAACACAGAACCTCTGTTAGTGTCAAGCCATTTGTCACATTCTTTTTTACTTTTCCCAACAAACACTGTTACCCACCTTGTCAAGTCGACAGCCTCGCCCGTCCTAACAAGTTCTCGGCTTGTCTCGTTCAGCCTAACTAAACTAGCTGGCGTAACTACTTGCCACGCCGCGTCAAACTCTCGTTCGATTACTTCAGCCTTCAGTTCGCGTCTCTTCATCTTCATCCTCTTGTTCGATTACATGAATATACAAATCTATCGCTTCCCGTATTAGGTCAGCAACACTGACTTGTGATAGGTCGGTTTTTTGTCTCTGCTCAGATATCGTGGCAAGTTTGTCATACTGACCCACTGTCATCAGTAGATTGTACGTCTTTGTCTTCTCTTCTATCTTCGGGGGTCTCGCCATCTTCATCCATCCATTCAGCAACCCAATCGTAGGTTTCGTCTACGCCTCGTTTGTTAGGCACAACTCTTGTCCTATATGAAGGGTTACGTATTTGTTTAGCTATAGGGTTTCTTTTCTTCATAACATTATATAACAATTATTATAATAAGTAAATATAACAGGGTTTCCTTACAGGGTATACCTACTAATAGCATGGATAAGTTTGTCGGTCAACAAAAAAAATCAGGTTGACAGTGTTTTTAGTTTGTCGTATAGGTATGTCATGGCTAACTGGATAACAGACTTTGTGATGGACTTACCACTGCAACCTAATGGTCGGTTGCGTATGGATTGTCCTATGTGCGGTAAGAAGAACACGTTTAGCGTGGGAGAACAGAATGGGCAACGCCTATTTCACTGCTTCCATGCTGACTGTTCTGCTTCGGGACGGACAGGCTTTCGTTTAACTAAGGATGTAACTACACACCCTATGTTACTGAAAGCAAACAAGAAATCTTCTGTTCCTCCAACGGTGGGTAGTGCTGCTTTCGAGATTCCCAGCACGTTCGTTCCGATATCCCGCAGTCCAGAATCAGTTGCCTACCTCAAGCGGGTCAATGCCTACGATGCCTACCTCGATGGTCGTGTAGACTTGCGGTTCGACTTTCAACGTAACCGCATTGTGTACATGATTACTGACGGGCGTAAGGTTGTCGATGCCGCAGGTCGAACTCTTACGGGTGAGAAGCCTAAATGGTGGAGATATGGAAAGTCAGGCAATCCTTTCGTTTGCGGTAGCAGACGTGTGGCTGTTATTGTGGAAGACTGTGCTAGTGCTTGCTGTGTATCAGATGTTTTTTCGGGGGTAGCCCTGCTCGGAACAAACCTACTTGACACACACATAGCTACTTTGCGAAAGTACGAGCGGGTGTTTGTAGCCCTTGATAAGGATGCTACCCAAAAGGCCCTAGATATTGTAAGAAAATTACAAGGCATTGTGCCAACTAACTTAATGATTTTGAATCAAGACTTGAAGGACATGGATAATGCAACAAGAGAAAGAGTTCTCTCCAAATACACTTGAACATCAGGTGCTGGGCTTTATGCTCCATCATGATTTCTACAACAAAGTAAAGAACATTGTTAGTAAGGACATGTTCGCGGGACGTGATGCTACAATCTTTGACGTGATTAGCTACGGACACAGAGAGTACGGCATAGACATAGAGCCGAATCAGTTGTCGGCATTAGTCAGTGACCGCAATCCAGCCATGCCGTCTAGCGCAATAGCTGAGATACATAGTATAATAGACAACCTATCGGGGAATGTGTCCACTGAGATGTCCCTCGAACTGGATGTGGTGAAGAATTTCTGGGTTCGAGACAGGGCTAGACAGATTGGTGAGAAGGCGATTGCTATCTTCACTGGCGAATCGGAACACTTTGGCGAACTCAAGACGCTCATCGACATGGTTGAAGATGGGCGGATGACAGATAAGACGACATATAGCGAGATGGATAAAGATTTTACACAGCTAGTAGAAGAAGAGACAGGTGACCCAGACTTCCCTTTTGGTTGGGACTTGCTGTCAGAGAACTTGTCGGGCATGGACAGGGGCAACCTCGGTATTATCTTTGCCCGTCCAGAGGTAGGCAAAACAACCTTCTGTGCGTTTCTTGCCGCGAACTACATACGGCACAAACAAAAGGTAGTATACTGGGCTAACGAAGAGCCAGCCGAAAAGATTAAGTTGCGTATCATTCAGTCCTTTTTTGAACGTACCCGACAACAAATGCTTGAAGAGCGACATACGTTGCAACAGCGATTCGAAGAAGAGGTAGCACCGTACTTAATTGTTATGGATTCGGTAGGTACATCTATGGAAGAACTGAACGAGTATGCCCAGCTAAACGAGCCGGACGTTATGTTCTGTGACCAGCTTGACAAGTTCAGGATTGGTGGCGAGTTCAACCGTGGGGATGAGAAGCTGAAAGAGATATATGTCACTGCTCGTGAGATTGCCAAGCGTAACAAGCTTCTGGTATGGTCTGTGTCACAGGCTAGCTTCGAAGCACATGACCGCCAGTTTATTGACTACTCGATGCTAGATGGTTCGCGAACTGGTAAGGCTGGTGAGGCTGACGTAATCATCGGGATTGGCAAGACTGGCACATCTGAGGAAGAGAATACAGCACGACATATCTGTATCTCTAAGAACAAACTAAACGGGTGGCACGGTATGTTTACCAGCCACATTGATGTTCACACGGGAGTATATTATTGATGAGAGTCCTGACGTTTGACGTGGAGACAACCCACAAGGAGAAGCCTAATGGCTCATCTACACCCCTGCCTTACTTTGGCAACACACTGGTATCTGTCGGGTACAAGTGGAAGGGTAATGACAATGTTCACTATCTCTGCTTCGACCACAGTACCCAGCAACCTAGCAAGGATGGCTTCAACATCTTTCAAGATGCCTTAAACCTAGCTGATGTAGTTGTAGGTCACAACATCAAGTTCGACCTATCTTGGATACGCGAGTGCAATTTCAAATACGAGGGACATATTTATGATACAATGGTTGCGGAATACATTCTTTCCAAGGCGAGGCGTTGGCCTCTCAACCTTGCTGCTGTTGCAGGAAAGTATGGTGGAGTGCAAAAAGAGAAAGACCTTATCACGCCGTACTTCAAGGAAGGTTACACATTCTTTGACATACCGTGGGACACTATAGTAGAGTACGGCATTGCCGATGTAATCGCTACAGAAGATGTAGCACTAGCCCAACTCAAAGCCTTTGGCACAACATTTGAGGAACTGTTTGATGACAAATCTAATACCGACACTTCGTCTGTCGCTTGAAATGACGAACGTTCTGGCTCACATAGAACAGAACGGCATCAAGATAAACAAGACAACTTTAGCTGAGATTCGTGAGGAATACGAACAAGAATTGTTTCAGCTAGAACGCAGACTAAACGAACTAGCCGCGAACGCGATGGGTGATACCCCCGTCAACCTCGATAGTCCAGACGACAGGTCTATGCTGATGTACTCTTGCAAGGTTGCTGACAAGAAGACATGGGCAGTGATATTTAATCTGGGACATGAGTTGCGGGGTGCAACACGTAAACCTAAACAGCGTAAGCGGATGTCTCGTGCTGAGTTCAAGGGATACGTCGTGCGTGAAACTGACGTGGTATACAAAACTGTAGGCTCTCAGTGTTCGGACTGTAACGGTAAGGGTAGGTACAATCCCTTGCGTAAGGATGGCTCAGTCGGTAAAGCTGTTCGTATCTGTAAGACGTGTAATGGTAAGGGCGTTGTCTATACCAGCACGGGCGAGGTTGCTGGGTTTAAGATGGTTCCCCGTGATGCGTTTGACGTTGCAGCAGGGGGCTTCAAGACAGATAAAGAAACCCTAGAGGATATGTCACTATCCTTGCGAGGTGATGCCCGTGAGTTTGCACAGTCATATATTAGATACTCTGCCCTGCGAACCTATCTACGCTCGTTTGTTGAAGGCATGGAGAACAACATGGATGACAACGGCTTCATCCACACCGAGTTCATGCAGTGTGTTACAGCAACGGGCAGGTTATCCAGCCGCAATCCCAACTTTCAAAACATGCCGCGTGGTTCTACGTTTGCCATTCGTAAGGCAGTAGAGAGTAGATTCGATGGCGGCTCTATCTTAGAGGGTGACTACAGCCAGCTAGAATTTAGGGTTGCTGGCTACCTTGCCAGTGATGAGATGGTGCTTAATGATGTTGAGGCTGGTACAGATGTGCATAGCTATACTGCCAGCGTGATTGGTTGTACTAGACAGGAAGCGAAAGCCCACACCTTCAAACCTTTGTATGGGGGCGTTAGCGGGACGGAAGACCAGCAACGTTACTACCGTGCGTTTAAAGATAAGTATCGTGGCGTTACAGATTGGCATAAAGTTTTGCAGAAGGATGCGGTAACCAAGAAAGAGATTACCCTACCATCTGGCAGACAGTACGCCTTTCCCGATGCCAAGTGGACTGAGTGGGGTACAGCTACAAATAGAACAGCTATCTGTAACTACCCTGTTCAAGGTTTTGCCACTGCCGACCTATTGCCAATGGCTCTTGTCAAACTGCATAGTGATATGCAGGACATGAAGTCTGTTATCTGCAACACAGTACACGACTCTATCGTGATTGATGTATATCCCGGTGAAGAAGATAAGTGTATTGAGGTTATGTCTACGGCAATGCTGTGTTTATCACAGGAGACAAAACGCAGATATAACAAGGAGTATACCATGCCCGTAGGAATAGAATTAAAAATGGGAAAAAACTGGCTTGACTTAGAAGCTGTGTTTGAGGTATAATCGATTTACGTTCAACTTTAACCCAATGGAGAATGTCATGGGTAACGATTTAGAAATGGTAACAAATGAATTTGCTATCGATATTACGGATGATAAGGACGCTTTGCTGGCGGCTCTTGGTCAAGATGGAGTCACTGAATCCAAAAAGTCCTCTCTTTCAAGTTTGCGTATTAACTACGACGCAGATACTGAAGACGGTCATACGCTCAAGCGCGGGACTTGGAAGGTGTGGAATGGCTCTGAGAATGTCTACGCTGACTCAGTGGTTATCAACCCAATGCTACGTACTTTCGAGTATTCTATCTACGACCAAGAAGAAGGTGCGTTTACTTGTCGCTCAGTTCAGCGGAAGAAAATGACTGAAGCCTTTCCAGATAATAATGGTGGCTTGAAGTGCGGTAGGCTCACCCGTAATGAAGAGGCTGATTTGTTAGAGGATGACCCTCGCTTGTTGCTCAGTAAGTCAGTAACCTGCAACATCATTATCTACGGTCAGCTAGACATGAAGGATGCCGTCAACGCCGCAGGGGAAGCTTCTCCAGTAGAAAACCTACCGTTTGTAGGATACTTCAAGCGTTCTGGGTTCCGCCCTATGAACGACTTCATCCAGCAGAAGCTGGGCAAAATTCCACTGCCTACTTCTCTTGTCGAACTGAAGACTAAGCGTATGGCTAACGGTGGGGTGACCTACTGGATACCACAACCGGAGTTGGTGAAGGAAGTATCTTTTACACCAGAGCGTAAGGAACTTATGCAGAAGTTCTTGGATACTGTAGGTGCAGCTAACTCTAAGATTCTTGGCGAACACAAAGAAGCCCTGAAGCAAAGCGTGTCTGATGAAGACATCGACCTTGCTAATCGGTTAGCCGGATGATAGCCCTTGTAGAAATACAGGACTTTCTCAAGAAAGCTGGACGGGGAGAGATTGACTCTTCCCGTCTGGAAGACTTGATTGAGCAGTTCGGAGAGGACTGCAAGGATTCCTTACGTAAGCAGTTGTCACCTCGCGGTGGTTACCGTATGCGGATGTCTGGGCTAGGCCGTCCTCTCTGTCAGCAGAAGATGGAGAAGCAGGGCAACAAGCAAGAGATGGCCTACAACGACATGGTGCGCTTCTTGATGGGTGACCTTGTTGAGGCCGTTGCTGTCTTTACTATGAAAGCTGCTGGTGTTAAAGTAGTCGATACCCAAACACCCTGCGAACTAGAACTTGGTGGTGAAAAGATACGAGGTACTCTCGACATCATCTTAGACGATGGTGAGGAGAAGGTTTGGGATATCAAGTCTACTAGCCCTTGGTCTTTCGACAACAAGTTCTCAGGACGGGGCGGCTACGAGGTAATCAAAGAGGATGACCCCTTTGGCTACATGATGCAGGGCTACCTGTATGCTGAGTCACAGGGTAAGCCCTTCGGTGGTTGGATAGCAATCAACAAATCTTCTGGAGAGTGGGACTTCGTTGAAGCACCTGCCGACCAAGAAGAGGACCGTAAAAGGTACATTGCTGACGCTCACAGCCGCGTAGAGAGCCTTCTCAAGGACGATAAGTTCAAGATACCCTTCGAGGCTGTAGATGAGTCCTACACGGTCAAGGGAGAGAAGATTTACACAGGCAACAAACTAATGCCGAAGACGTGTACTTTCTGCTCTTTCAAAGAAAAGTGTTGGAAAAACGCAGAGTACCATGATAAGGTAACATCTAAGGCCAAGTTTCCACCGAAGGCTTGGTACACTAAGATAGTCAAAAGAGCAATGTGATGCCTGTCATATACACAGAAACATATCCTCGCAAACTGCTGAGCATGAACCCAGCCTTGCGGTGTGTGTATGTGGAATCACACGAGAAGAGGGGCGGCGACCCAGCAACCGTGCATGTTCGCGGCTTGGAAAACTCGCTGCCCCTCACCCTTCGTAACAACTACAGTTCGACTGGTTACCTTGTTTCAAATACAGAAGCTAGGGATATCGTTCTGATAGAAGAACAATGTCAACAAATTAATCATCACTTGAGGATGGGCGTTACCGTATGTCTGCCGACAATGCTAATAAGCGAAGAACTAAACTACCTAGAAAAGCATACACCAAAAGTAGAACAGTATCTCTTAAAGCGGCTATCAATAGCCAAGACATCGTATCCCCTGCTAGAATTATGAGAAACACAAAATACAGGTCTATGTTTGAAATCAACATAGCCAAATCCCTCGCAGAAAAGGGTGTGACTTTCGAATACGAATCGAAGAAGCTTACGTATATACCAAAGCCTCGTAACTACACACCTGACTTCTATATTCCACACAAGGATTTGTATATTGAGGCGAAGGGACACCTAGATAAAGGTGACCGCGTAAAGATGTTGCTTATCAAACAGCAGTATCCTGACCTAGATATAAGGTTTGTTTTCTTAAATGCGAACAACAAGATTTATCGAGGCAGCAAGACTACCTACGCTATCTGGGCAACCAAGCACGGTTTCCAGTGGGCAGAGAAAGCAATCCCAGAGGAGTGGCTGAAAAATGAGTGAAGACCTAGAACGTGAAATGGAAAAGGCCAGCCTGTTGAAGAACAGGTTCTACCTAATTCTTAACAACACAGATGCCGACGGCTTCAACATGACAGCCTACGACACTACTGAACCTGACACGGTAGACCTAGAAGATGTACCTGCTGGTATGGTTATACTGAGTGGCTTGATAGAGATGATTGAGAACGATTTTGAACGTGTTTGGGATGCTGGCATGGCTCGTATTAGTTTTGTAAACCTAGCCGAAAGTTTTAGGGCTGAGTTCGAAAACGACGATGACGCAGAGAACCTACAGGAAGTAACTGACAAAGTTCTTGAGCGTGAAGACAACATAGTTAAGGTAAACTTCGGAGAGAATCAATGAGTATGTCACTGGCAGATTATCAGAAGAGAGCATCTAAGACCGCTATCTACAAGGAAGAACATACTTTGATATATCCTGCTCTTGGTCTAACAGGTGAGGCGGGTGAGATTGCGAACAAGGTTAAGAAGATTTTACGGGACGATTATGACCCGGTAGAGTTGGGCTGGAAGAAACAGGAACTAAGCAAAGAAATTGGTGATGTTCTTTGGTATTGCTCTGCCCTTGCTACAGACCTTGGCTTTAGCCTGTCTGATATAGCCCAAGATAATCTTAACAAGTTGCAGGACCGTGCCAACCGTGGTAAGATTATTGGCGATGGAGATAACAGATGACGAGTTATTATAATATTATGAAAGACCTTGACGAACAATACGAGCAAGCAGGTAAAGAGGCGTACGGAAATGTCGACATGGTTAACAAGCCGCCACACTACAATCAGGCAGGTATCGAGTGCCTTGAGGCAATCCGCGCAGCGACGGGTGATGGCTACGAGTTCTATCTCCAAGGAAACATCCTCAAGTACCTCTGGAGATACCGCTACAAAAACGGAATCGAAGACCTCAAGAAAGCAGAGTTCTACCTCAGAGAACTGATTGAGGAGATAACACAATGAATTGCTGGCACTGCAAGACTGAATTAATTTGGGGATGCGACCACGACGTGTCAGAAGAAAGCGAGAACATCGCTATGTTAACAAATCTACACTGCCCAAACTGTCAATCCCATGTTGATGTTTGGCTACCAAAGGAAAGAGAAGACGATGAATAATATGTTACCCACCACTTATCAACAATTTATACACAAGTCACGCTATGCACGTTGGCTGGATTCCGAGCAACGCCGTGAGGATTGGGACGAGACGGTTGACCGTTACGTTGACTTTATGGTCAATCAAGTTCGCGGTAAGAACAACTTCGAACTGCCTAAGAAGGACGTGGAAGATATTCGGGAAGCTATCCTGAACTTAGAGATTATGCCGAGCATGAGGGCGATGATGACATCTGGTCCAGCCTTGGCACGAGATAACATCTCAGGTTATAACTGTAGCTACATTCCTGTGGATAGCTCACGGTCATTCGACGAGTGTATGTATATTCTTATGTGTGGTACTGGGGTGGGTTTCTCAGTTGAGCGTGAGAACGTAGATAAGCTGCCTGTGGTTAGCGATGCCATGCACGAGACAGACACAGTAATTAAGGTGGGCGATTCGAAGCCCGGCTGGGCCAAATCACTTCGCGAACTAATTGCGCTGTTGTATGCTGGACAGATTCCTATGTGGGATATGTCACAAGTTCGCGAGGCAGGGGAACGCCTCAAGACTATGGGTGGCAGAGCGTCTGGTCCACAGCCGCTTGATGACCTGTTTCGCTTTACAGTAGATACCTTCAAAAAGGCACAGGGACGCAGACTGTTTCCTATCGAGTGCCACGACCTGATGTGTAAGATTGGTGAGATTGTAGTTGTTGGGGGAGTCAGACGGTCAGCTTTGATTAGTCTGTCGAACTTAAACGACGACCAAATGGCACATGCTAAGTCTGGTATGTGGTGGGAGAACGAGGGCCAACGTGCCTTGGCTAACAACTCTGTGGCCTACAAGGGTAAGCCAGAGATTGGTACGTTCATGCGGGAGTGGGTCTCTTTGTATGAGAGTAAGTCTGGTGAGCGGGGCATGTTCAATCGTGAGGCTGCTGACAAACAGGTTGCCCGAAACGAGCGGCGGGAAACAGGATACATGTGGGGAACTAACCCGTGTTCTGAAATCATCTTGCGTCCGTATCAGTTCTGTAACCTATCAGAGGTGATGGTTCGTGAGAGCGACGACCTGAACAGCTTGAAGCGTAAGGTTCGTCTAGCAACCATACTTGGCACATTACAGTCAACCCTAACCGACTTCAAATATCTGAGGAACGTATGGAAGAAGAACACAGAAGAAGAACGTTTGTTGGGCGTATCCTTAACTGGTATCATGGACCACTCGGTGTTGTCCAAAAACGTAGACAGCGAAAGGTGGCTGCAGGAGATGAGACAGGAAGCGGTAGATACCAACGACAAGTATGCGAACATGCTTGGAATCCCGGTATCCGCTGCAATCACCTGTGTAAAGCCGTCGGGTACTGTGTCACAGCTAACCGACACCGCTAGCGGTATTCATGCACGTCACAACGATTACTATATCAGAACTGTTCGCGGGGATAACAAAGACCCGCTAACTCAGTTTATGATTGAGGCGGGTGTACCAAACGAACGAGATGTGATGAAGCCGGACTCGACTACTGTGTTCAGCTTTGCTATGAAGTCTCCCAGCAACGCCGTAACGCGAACCCAGATGACAGCTATCGAACAGCTAGAACTGTGGAAAACATACGCGCTGCATTGGTGTGAACACAAACCGTCGGTCACTATCTCTGTCAAGGAAGAAGAGTGGATGGATGTAGGTGCGTGGGTGTATGAGAACTTCGATGTGGCTTCTGGGGTATCTTTCTTGCCGCATAGTGACCACACCTATCAACAAGCACCGTATCAGGATATCGAACGAGAAGATTACCTCGATTGGCAGGATACCTACGGACATATCACACTAGATTGGAATCAGCTATCTCTATTTGAGAAGGAAGACAATACCAGTGGTTCGCGGGAACTAGCCTGTACTGCGGGTGTGTGTGAAGTTGTGGACTTGACAGCAGCATGATTTGGAAACGTGGAGACGGGTGGGTTCAGTACGACCCGCCCAAAGACCACCCTTGCTATAAAGAGTGGGTAGAACTTAGACTAAAACAGGCGGAAAAAGATGCTTGACGACACAGGACAGTTTACGCTACTCTGGTGGCAATGGTGGTTGCTAGCTATGGTAACTATCAACACAGGCTTGAATACTATTGTGTTCTTCAAGCATAGATTTAAGGGGAAGAAAAATGAGTCTTGAACCACAGGTAGCTGACCGTAAGAAGTTTGACCTAGACCTAGCATACGGCAAGGTTCGCGAACAGCGTGTTGCTGATATGCTACAGGACAAGAAGATTGAGGTGAAGTCAGAGCGAGACATGTGGGTTCGAACTGGCAACATCGCCATAGAGTATGAGTGCTATGGTAAGCCTAGCGGTATCAACAAGACAGAGTCTGACTACTGGTTTCACAACCTCTGCATTGGGGACGAGACCTTCGCAACCCTCGTGTTTGATGTCCCATCTCTCAAACGAATAATAAACAACCTAGACGAAAAACGCACCGTATCCGGGGGGGATAACGGTGCGGCTCGTATGTACTTACTCAGCCTTCAGAAGCTATTTTCAACGGATGTATTTAAGGCGTATAAAAATGGCAAAGAAAGCTAAAGCTGAATTGTTTACTCTAACGTGTATGATGAACACAAACGGTCACATAGAACTGGACTATCAAGCGGTAGACCCAGAAGAGTTTGTTAAGACTATGGAACAGGGCTTCCCCGAATATGAGGGGACGTTCAAGGTTGCTAGCCTCGTTCGCTATCTACGAGAGACAGGCGATGAGGTAATGGCGAACTCTACCCGTTACGTTTAGGCTTCATCTTGCCGCCATAGGCCATGTAACCCATCTTGTTACGTACAGGCTTTGGCAACTTCTTCAGGCCGGGATTGGTAGGCTCTTTCAGTTTGCCGCCGTCTGCCATCTTCGGCATACCCATGCTCATACCTTGCTGCATACCCTGCTGGGTTCGTGGCATCATAGGATTGGCAGACATTGCTGTGCCACCCATCTGCATTGGTTTGCGAACCATAGACCCGTAGGCGTATGACTTGCGGGTTTTTTTATTCTTGTTCATCATTTGCTTCTTCCTTCTCGGGTAGTAAGAACATTTCGTTTAGTTCGGGTGCGAACAGGTCGTTACGTGCCATCTCTGTAAATGCGAACTCTGTAAGAGCAGCATTGAGGGTTTTCATGTTGGGCTGGGTGACCAGTTCAGGTGTCTTGAACATCTTATGTATGATGTCTGCAGCGTCACGGTTTCCAGCAGCTAACTGTAATACGTCTATATTAGAACGGGCCATAAGACGAACCGCGAACTCAGAGGTAACATAGAGAGGGCTAACCATTCCGCGAGAGATGTTGTACGTGCGGCTGAGTCCCTCATTCAAGGAATATCCAGATGTCATGCCATCTAAGCGAACACTCATGTCCCGCGAACGTGCAAGGAACTTGGTTATGTTTTCTAAGTAATCTACGTGTTCATCACCCAGAACATTTACCAGCTTCTCGCGGTGGTCGCGTATATCATCCAGCATGTTCTCTGGGGTTGTAAACTGCCGCGCTACAGGAACATCCCTGCGTGTTGCTGGGAGTACGGCCTCTGGGATAGGGGCTAGACCACCCCTGCTTTGGAAACCTTTTGCAACTAGGCGACCTACTGCTGAATCAAACATATCAGCAGCTTCGTCTGCAGACTTACCCGCCTTGCGCTGTGAGTTTACGAACAGGGTTCTTAGGTTTTCTATCTCTGCAGGGCTGCTATCAATAATGTATCTTTGATAAAATGCCTCTGCGTTCAAGCCGCCTGTGAATGGTTTTAGTTGGTCTAGTGCGTCATCCTGAATACGAATGTTGTTCTGGATGTTTGTGCGAAGTTTGCTGTCAACGTTATTAAAATCTGATATGTACGATGCGTATTCTTTACGTGCCTTTTCGCTACCCCTGACAAACTCATCTAAGTTTCTGTGGTCAGAGTACAACTCAGATAGGTTTACAAGTGGTTTCATCTCCACAGTGCCGTCTGCATTTCGAACTGGCACTTGCATCAGGCTATGTACAGAGTCCATGTCAGCTAGGTTGTCTAGCTTGTAACCGCCTTGCTTAACAGCCTCGACGCTATTAACACGTTCGAAAACTTTTATCTGGTTATCTGCCCAGTCTGCAAACGCCTTCTCGCCAACTGCGTTTTGTAATGCCGCGAACTTGGCACGACCAGCATCGGTTGACAAATCGAACACCCGCTTCCCATCAACCGTGTCAGCAAACTGGGTTACGATAGCACCGACTTCTGCTGTTAGGTCTGCTTCTGCATCGAAGTTACCTTTCAGGGCTTTGCTGATGTTGTTCGTAACGCCTTTGAATAGGTTTAACGGGTTCACACCTTTATAAGCATACTGGAACATATCGTCACCAGTTGCAGTTACAATTCGCCCACCCTGACGAGACATGTCAACCTTGTACAAAAAACCCCCGGGACGTAAGCGGTCACCAACTTCAGAGCGGTACGTTGTACGCGCCTCCTGCAATAGCTTGAAAGTTTCTGGCTGTTGCTGCCGGATAGCGTTATCTAAAGTTTGACCGTAGTTTCTGTAGGTATCGGCTAGCGCACCATTATCAACCTTGTAGGCGTAATCAGTAAATGCACGTTTCAGGACATCCACCTCGTAGGCATTAGCCTGAGAGAACGGATTGAAGTCTGGCTGGATGCGCTTCAGTTCCATAGCCAGTTCGATGTTTGTCATGCTGTCAACAAGGGCTTGGTCGACACCGCCAGTCTTCAATTCAGCCCGTAGTTCATCTAGGTTTGGTAAGGCACGTTCGACCATGTCATTAAATACAATCATGTTCTGCCTACCCAGACGACCACTGAAGAACTGACCCTCTGGACTGAAGAAGCGTTTGAAGGCTGTTCCCGGGGCTGCCTGATTTACCATGTAGTCTACGGCATCAGTTAGGTCGATTCCCGGCTCACCTTGCGACGCTTTGCGAACGCCATCATAAGCAGCATGTCCCATAGTCCAGATAGAATCAATCTGGGTGTCTATCACATCTTCTGTAGTTCTGCCTAAATTTCTATAGTATTCCCTACCCCTGCCGCGATAACCACGCATACTTTCCAGACGAGTAGACAACCCTGTGAACAGGTCAGTCATAACCTCTTTTACTTGGGTGCGTTTGTCTAGGGTTTGGCCTAGCTGTGTTCGCAGGGCAGAATCTGCTTCAGTTAGGTCTAGCAAGAAGTTTTCAGGTAGGTCTATTGTAGGGTCAGCAAGTGCTGTCTTGCGTATATCGCCCAGTATTGCAAGCTGCTCTTCTGCTGTTTTAATCTGTGCATTTTGGAAGGACTTGAGTGCTGCTCTGTTAGATGCGATAAATTCAGTAACAACTTCTGGGTTTTCAATACCAGAGCGTTGCACCATGTTCTCCAGATTAGCCAAAGCAGCTTCGGTCACTTCAACCTGTTTGTTTGCAGCGTTCATCTGTTTATAGATAGAACTTAGTTCCATCTTACCCAGTTCGCGAACATCTAGCTTGTTGGCGTTTACAGAAGTTACTGCGGACATGAAGTTCAAACCCGAGGCATTTGAGAAGGACAGGTTAAACAGTTCCATAGCTTCTGCTTGCTCACCCTCTGGAAATGCCTTGACGATACTATCACGCAAATTCACGTACTCGTCGATAGCACCCATTACAACTTCACGCTCGGTGTCGTTCAAGCTGTTCATCATCTTGATAGTAGCGTTGATGCCTTTTATTTCATCGCCAGACAGCTTACGTCCCGTAGCTAGTTCGAAATTCTCGATGGTACTATCTGTTAGCTTTACACCTGCCAATCTCAACGAACCCAAGGTGGCTACGTTAGCCATGAAGTCCATAGAGGATGCGAACACACGAGGCGCACCTCCGCGAGGGCTGGCTGTCATTTTGATAAGCGTTCCACCAAGAGACTGTAAAAGCTGGTGACCCCCAGCAACCATGCTGATTGCCCCAATCACCTCTGAGGTTTCAGGACTAAGACCAGTAAATTCAGGAAGCCATTCCCGCGCAGTTAGCTGTCCCGCCGAAATCACTAGGGCATCCTGCGTAGTTTCTTTGACGTACGGATATACCTTTGCTGTGTACTTAGCACGAAGCATACGGCTGGTTAGGTTTTGATACTCGCCTTGGGCCACCTTATATTGGGTGCTGTTTTTAGGTACGCCGCTTATACGTAACGCATCTAGCTTTGTACCCGCCTCATCAATCTGGTCAGCAAGGGTATCTAAAGCACGGTCTGTGCGCTGTTGCATAACACCGATAGACAGGGCGTTGCGATTGATGCGGGTCTTGACCCCCATGCTTTCCATGATGTTGACAACTTCAAACGGGTCGGTTTTGCCAGCGATAGCTTTGCCGATGTCTGTGGTTTCATCATACCGCTTGACAAGTTTGTTGAACTTCTGCATAGCCAAGATGCCTTTGGCTTGTCCCGGCCCCCCCATGAGAGCAGCAGTTTCCACAAAGATAACGCCAAACTTTTCTAAGGTTGGTAGTTCTTCAAAGCCTAGGTCTATCAGAGATTGTGCCTGTTCATCATTGAAGAAATCCCTGCGAACTTCTTTACCCTCTTCATCAGTGATAAACATGGTCTGCTTGTACTGGTCTGGTGTTATTGTCCCAGCCTCAAGCTTTTTGTTTAACTCTTCTTCAACGTGGTCATTGAAGGCCATAGCCATAGTCGGTCTAGGAATAACCATATCTATGGCATTTCTAGTGGTTCGAAATGCTTGCTGTATATCGTTTTGCCGCGAACCCCACTCTGCAGACCAGTCGGTTCCTTTGTTTCTTGAATCTATTAAAGCCCCTGTTGCGTGATACGGGAGAATAGCAAGACTTGCAAGACCTTCAGGTATGAACTGCCCGGCCTGTGCCAACCGAGTTGATAATGACTCGTAGAAATCCCCTGTAGCAAAGTCGTCGACAAATATCTGACGAACTATCGGGTTTTCAATTCCCTGCTGAACCATGAGGTCATCGACAGCTTTACGAGCCATGACAAGCTTCTCTGTCTTGTCCATAGTTGTAGGGTCAGAGATTATCTCAGGTGTCGGAACGAACTCGCCATTGCGAAGCATAGGTATAATCGGCTGGTCTTCTGGAGTGGCTTGACCTGCCCGTGCATGTTCAGACTTAATCCGCATCATCAAAGATGGGTTCTTCTTAGCAGCTTCTAACGCCTTCGGGGTTATGTTCATAGAACCAACCTTAGAGACGTTTCCTGCCAATACTTCCCGGAAGTCCACGCCTTCCTGCTGTACAGCCACGTCTTCACGAGCCGCTTCAGGAATGGTTTCATCCTTTACAATCTCAGAGCCAACCCCAAGAACTGGGTCTTGTCTTCCGATTTGAACTTCGTCTTGGGTGGCTTCTTCGAAAGCCTGTGGGATTTGCTGCTCAGCCACTATGTATATACCTCGTTGAACTTAGCGTTAAACTCTTCTGTAGATACAGGTGATTGCCCCTGCTCGTCCTTAAAGTAGTTACCTTTTCCGTCGGTATAGAAACCCATGTCAGAGTCTAGGGTTAGGGGTTCTGCCGGGACTGCTGCTGGCTCTTTTTGCGAACCTCGCTGGGTTGACGTAGTATATGAACCCGCTCTCCTAGCATCTAAGGCACTCTGAACTGCCATGTTCGCCTTGAGTAGACGAGCTTCCCTCGCACCGAATGTTGGGGCGTTTGCAATCTCGTCCAATACTGTCAGGCGTTTCGAACGGGCTGTAAAATCTTCGATTACGGTATCGAGTTTTGATTGAGCCTGTACCTTTGAAGTGAAAAACCCTGACTGACCCAAGCGTTGTAGCTGAACTTCAAAGTCTTGGTTAGACAAACGGCCTGACGGGTCAATAGCCCGTGCCATCTTCGCAGCTAGGGTTAGCTTCAAGGCTTCCATTTCAGATAGGTCTTTGATGACCGTGGTGCTGATAAAGCCCATGTCCTTTGCACGTTGCATGACCTCATCGCTGCTAACGCCGTCGGTGTTGTCACCAAGCAACTGGCTAACCTGACCGCCTTCACCGAACGCCCCGCCGAATACGCTTTTCAACGCAGCTACGAAACCAGTAGGGGTTGATTCCTTACCTAGCTTGCCTTTTAGCTGTTCCAACAATCTCAGGGTTTCCTGTGTTTCCCCGGTTTGTTCGCGAACTTGCGCTACATCTACGTTCAGGTATTTCTTGAAGTAGGTAGCAGCGGGTTGCATGGAGTAGGTAAGGCGGCTGCTCTTGTTGAACTGGTCTTCATCCAAGACCATCAAGGGAGCCATAGCTTGCGCCATCAAGAAGCGGTCACCTTGAAACTTCTCTTCTAATAAGTTGCCTATGTTGGCTCGTGTGGCTTCACTACCACCGCCTGTCATGTTGAAAGCCCCAGCCCCTGCCCGTTCTAGTTCGGCAGCAATAAACAAGGTTTTGAAAGCCTCATCAGCATTGTTTGCGAACATGACATCATCATAGCTATCTACCATCTGCTGCACTGGCGACACATTCTGACTGCCCTTGTAGCCCAAGTTTATAGCTAGGGCTTGTAGACTAGTGTACACACCCTCATCGAACTCACGAGCCTCTAAACTTTGTTTGCCACTTTCGTCGCGGAACTTGAACACAACTGAGTTCGCGGGGTTCTCGATATCGGGGTTGTCTTGGATAGTAATCTGATTAGTGTTGTCGGGTGTGGGTTGTCTAAGATTACCCACGGCTTCAAACAAAGGTCCGAACGCTACGCTAGGTGGGAGATACGCACTAGTAACACCTGTAGCTGAGTTGGTGTTTTCCTTTCGCATACCCATGACATAATAGTCTGAGTACATCTTAAACTTATCATTGAAGACTCTTAAAGCGGTCGGATTGCTTTCCAACTCTTTAATTAGCGCAGCACCAGATTCTTCATTGGTGAATAGCCCTTGTACGGTGCGTAGCCATGTGCCGCCCGCACGAAGCATATTATCGTCTCTGATATCTTCATCCCACTTCTCAGGCTTTTGTAACTTAAAACTACCAAATGCTATGGTATTTTCAATATCATTCATGGTATTACCTAGATACGACAAATCCAACGGGCTGTAACCTGCCTTATCTCTCAAAAACTCAGCTACATTCTGCTGGGGGTCGTCACTCTTCATGTAGTCTATGAAGTTATCTGCAAACTTACCCCGCTGTTCTGCTTCTAGTTCTTGTTTCTTGAGTGCTTCAGCAGCCTTTTCTTTAGCAACATCAGTATGTCCCTTCAGGAAGCCTGTAGCAAAAGCGATACCGATACCCATTACTCTTCTCCCTCTTCACGAGACATGTTCATAAAGTTAGGCTCTTGCGGGGTGTTGCCAGCACGAATTGCGGCATTGACATTCTCGCGAACATACTCAAACATCCTCGGGTTGTTTTGCTGCATCATGCGGAAGAAGGTCTCGTCGTCCATCTCATCCTCTGTCATGGTGTCATCGTTTTCAAACAGGCGATAGGGGATGTTTTCTTCCTCTGCCATGTCAGAGATGATAATTGCTAATGGGCCTTTCAACAGCAGCCCAACATCGGGTGTGTAGTAACCATCGCGAAACCCTTGAAAGAGCATCCCCTCTACAAGCACCTCAACAGACACACCAACCATCAATAGCTTGAATAGTTCCTGCTTGTTCTTTTCGTTTGTAATACTTTCAACAGACCGTTCAAACGCTTCGTCCGGGTCGGCGTACTTAGGCGGTTTGCCCCAAGGCCACTTGCTATTATCTTCTGTTAGGGAATGACCGGGTGGCGCAGCAGCGAAAGGGTCTAACTGCGCGGTATCCCGCGAACGTCCTAGGGTTTGCTCTGCCAAGTTAGTCTCCAGTTACTTTAATGCGTGGTGCGGCTGTGGTGCGCTTGATTGTGGCTGCTCCCGGCGAAACAGGTCGGGCGCGTCCCTTAGTAGGTCGTACAGTGTACTGCGCTGTCTTCGCCTCTAGGTTGGTTTCGAAGTTTTGATTTTGTAAACGGCGGCGAAGCGCATCCTGAAACTGGGGGCTGCGAGGCGACCAGCGGGTTTGACCTCCGGCTAGACCGCCAGCAGTTGGGCGGTATCTGCTACGAGCCTGAAACTTTTCTATCTCAGGAGTACTGAAATACTGAGATTCTTTATCGTCTTTCATATCCATATAGTGTTTTGCACCCGTGGATACTAGGTCTAGAAAGCCACTTTCAGACCGCTCTTCTGTCATACGGCCCGTGCTTATATCATAGCCATATTGTTTTTTACCAAGAACGAGGTCAGCACCATAGTCAACAACTGTATCTAGTGCCTTGTCCAGACTAAAGTCCTTTACGAAGTTAAATACTTTATCAAACATTACTATTTAATTCCTATTATAAGTTCGCTGCCCAGCGACCTAGCCAGTTGCCAATCCCCGCTGCCAAGCCATCCTTCTGCTGCTTGTCGTATAGCTGGTTGTTGTTTGCAAACTCCATAGCGTTCAAGCCCATATCGTGTTCGCGGTTTAAAGCGTTTTCGCTTTTTTGAAAGTTCCAACTGGCGTTATCACGGTACATCATCCACAGGTTGTTTAGGGCGTTTTGATTGGCGTTGTACTCGTTCTGCACGTTGATACGGTTCGTCTCGTTTTGCAGGGCAGTGTTTGCTGTGTTTACGTTTCGTCTCCAAACCGCGTTCGACTGGTCGACTGCATACTGCATCTGCGCGTTGAACTTGTCCCGCGAGTCTCGCATGGAAGCGTTGAACTGACCCATCGAGTTAGCTTCGGATACATTGAACTGCTCCATAGAAGCTACACGGTTAGCATTAGCTGTATCCACCTGTGCGCCTAGTTCGGCAAAGAACTCGTCTACCTGCAACTCGTTCTTGGCATTGAACTGCTGTCGGGCGTTATCTTCAGCAGCGTCCTTGAACAAACCTGTGACAAGGGACTGGTATGTTAATGTATCGCTTTTTTGCTGGTTGTCAAGGTTCTTCAGGTCGATAGACAAGAAGGCTTGAGCGTTGGTAACTGCAGACTGGAGACGGGCGTTTAGGTTTGCCTTGTCCATCGCAGCGTAGGTCGCGGCGTTTTGCAAGGCTGCTTGTTGTTTGTTATTTAGGTTTTGTAGCTGGATTGCTGCATACTTGTTCGCATCCTGCGCGGCGATTTGTACACCAGACTCCATAAGGGCCGTGGTGATTGCGGCAGAAGCCATCGAACTTGCGCCGAGGCCACGCTGTTGCATGATGGCGTTTACCTTGCGAACTTGTGGGGAAGCCCAAGCTGGCATAGGACCACCAGACTGCAGGGACGACATCAGTTGCCCAAGCTGATACTGTACGGTGGCCTGTGGGTCCAAGGTGTCGGTAGCAGCAGTAGCTACAGCCTGACTAGATACCTGACCTTGAGGGGCGGTCATGTAGGGGGCAGCAGGTGTTAGCTGGGCTGCTTGTGCAGGGCCTAGCTGCTGTAGGTCTGTGGATACGTCGGCTATCCCGGCAATCTGCCCAACGGTAGCCGCAGGGGCTGTTGGAGCGGTTGTGGTGATACCAGTTGTAGATGCCTGTGCGGTTGGCGCAACAGGAGCCGCAGGAACTTGACCTAGGGTAGTTCCTAGTAACTCACCAGTTTGAACCTGTTGAGTGGTTGCCTGTGCAGCCGGAAGGCCAGCACCTGCAAGGGTTCCGACTTCGGTTTCTAACTGCTGGTCTGTGGTAATCGTTGGCATGTCTTACCTATCCTTGTACATATTCCAGAGTTTCCACGACACGTATATTATTGACAGCACACCAAACACCAGACCTACCCACTGGTTAAGTGCTGGCAACCAAAACGGTGCGGATACACCGCCTGTCGCTATGAGCAAATCATCTGGCTTCATTAGTCAGCAT
>Ga0181380_1000357_pt1 | contig 20841 bp, 21 predicted proteins | sample 3SPOviralmetaG_FD_130116 | JGI IMG/M metagenome (GOLD analysis project Ga0181380, IMG submission 130116) | Marine viral communities from the oligotrophic San Pedro Time Series (SPOT) site, San Pedro Channel, CA, USA - 3 SPOT_SRF_2009-08-19 | ecosystem: Environmental > Aquatic > Marine > Strait... | reverse complement strand
TAATTTGTATTTATTAATATTTAATTTATTTGGACATTTATCTAAATAATCTTTATTTATTTCATATAAATCAATTTTATCATAATTATCTAGATTAATATATTTTAATAATTGACCATCACCCGAAGCAGGTTCAAGTAAATTACCTTCATTTTTTAAATAACTACCCATTATTTCAGATATATTATCCGGTGTGAAAACAACACATTTATTAAAATCTGATAATGTTTTATCTATTAAATTATTATCATCTGTTTCAGATTCATCCTCTTGTTCAGGTTCTGGCTCAGATTCAGCCTCTTGTTCATTATCATTAATATTTGTTTTTAAATTCTTATCTAACTTTTGGAGATTATCTAATTCTATATCTTTATCATCTTTTTTTTGTATTAAATACATTATTTCATTTACTTTTTTATCTTCGTTTGATTGTTGTGATAATCCTTTTGCTCCTTTAAATTTATCATATTTAAATGCATATTTTTCATATTTATAATTTCCTAATAATTCTTCCATTTCATTAATCTTAATTATAATATTTCTATCATCATCATTATATGATAATACTATATATTTTGATATTTTTAGACCATCATTTATCATATTTTTTAAGGATAATAAAGCATCACCATGTTTCTTTGAATTTCTATAATTATATTTACTTCTATTATAATTATCAGGTATTCCCATTTTATCAGAATATTTTGTTGTATTGTCTAGTTTATTATTAATAATAGTGTTTAATAAATGATAATTACTTGAATATGGAGCATCTGTATAAGGAATATCCATATATATTAAATCTAAATCATAAATTTTATCTGATTTGACTAATTCATTAGAATCTTCATTGAAACATTTAACATCTACTGGATTTAACCAAGTAATCTTATCTAATCTAATAGGTTTCGTTATTCTTGATGTATCATCACCTGCTGATCCACCCCACGCACCAATACCAGTTTTCTTATCTTTATAAAATCCTTTCATTAAAATACAATTAACATTTATAGTCATTTTTATCAATAATGGTGTAATACAATAATGAAATATATCTGCTTCAACATTGTCATCAATATATTTACGCAAAGTATCAATAATTAATGCATTTTCTCTGGTATAGAAACATCGTTCACCTTTTTTAATATCTTTTGTATTTTTTGGAGAGTAGTGTTCACACATAATACCTTCAATATATGGACCATTTTCAGCTATTTCGTTCATTTTATCAATATGATTATTTATCCTTACTTGTTGAGAATATCTTGGTTTTTCTAAAAATGCTTTCGCCATTAAATAGGAATATTTTTCTAAATCATTTGTATATAATTTTGAAGAATGTTTTGTAAATAATCTTGAACATACAGTTGTGCCACAGAATGAATCAAATATATTTAATAACTTTTTATTTTCTTTTTCTTTTATTTTTAATAAAATTTCTTCTAAATTATTTAATAATTTTCTTTTATTACCCATCATTGTCATCATAGTTTGATAGATATAATCAGAATATTCTTCATCAGAACGATTAATATTTGTTAAATATTTATCATAAGCAAGATCAATATTACAAGAATTAGAATTAATTATACATTTACTAAAATCAGTAAAGAGATTTTCTAATAATTCTAAATTATTCATATTATAATAATATTAGTAAATTCTCTTTAAATTTTAATCAAATTTAAATAAATGTATTATTTGAGTTTAAAAATAATTTTAATTGTTCATATGTATCATCAATATCTTGAAAATATTTAAGATATACATATAATAATGAACTAAAATAAAATGTATTTAACATAGTATAAGTTGAATACATTATAAAAATACAATTTGAATATTTTGATGTATTTTTATCATTTACATTATCATTATATCCATAATTTCTAAAAGTGGGATTTTTATCCGCTAAATTATATTTTTTTCTTAATTCGTTATTCATATACAAATATATATATTATAAGTTTTATATATTAATCTACTTCATCAATTGTTGGTCCAGCTCCTTGTGTCATATCTTCTGGCATACCACCTGGCATACCACCTGGCATACCTCCTGGCATACCTCCTGGCATACCTCCTGGCATACCTCCTGGCATACCTTCTTGTTGTCCCATTAATTTAGTCATAATTGGTGATAATTTTTCTTGAATATTCTTATGTCTTTCATCTATTTCATCTTTTGAACAAGTATCTCTATTTAAATCAAACCATGATTCATTTTCAGATACAATACTATTAATAGTTTCTTTATCTTCATCTGATAGTTTATCAGACATTTCTTTTCTATCTAATGAAGATTTAGTCTGATATAATAATGCCTCAAAATTATTAATACTGTCTAATTTTTGCTTAACCTTTTCATCATCTTCTTTAAATTTTTCTGCTTCTTTAACCATACGATCAATATCGTCTTGTGATAATCTATTTCCATCATTTTTAATAATTATTTCATTAGTCTTACCTGTTCCTTTTTCAACTGCGGTTACATTCATAATACCATTGGCATCTAAATCAAATGATACTTCTACCTGAGGAACACCTCGTGGTGCTGGTGGTATACCATCTAATAAGAAATTTCCTAATAAATTACAATCTTTTGTCATAGCTCTTTCACCTTCAAATACTTGAATATTAACACCCGGTTGATTATCTTCATATGTAGAAAATGTTTGAGATTTTTTTGTAGGAATTGTTGTATTTCTTTCAATAATCTTAGTCATTACACCACCTGCTGTTTCTAATCCTAGTGATAAGGGTGCTACATCTAGTAATAATAAATCACTTGTTTTATCTTTTACACCTGAATTTCCTGCTGTAAGAATATGAGCTTGAACAGAAGCACCATATGCTACTGCTTCATCTGGGTTAATTGATTTACATAATTCTTTTTCATTAAAAAATCCTGATAGTAATGATTGAACTTTTGGAATTCTAGTTGATCCACCTACAAGAACTATTTCATGAATATTATTTTTAGAAATCTTAGAATCACGTAAACATTTTTGTACTGGATCCATAGCCTTCTGAAATAAATGCATACATAATGACTCAAATTTTGCTCTCGAAATATTAGTGAAAAAATCAATACCTTCATATAATGAATCGAGTTCAATAGAAGCAGTTGTAGCAGAAGATAATGTTCTTTTAGCACGTTCGCAAGCAGTTTTTAAACGTCTAACAGCTTTCTTTGATTCCATCATATCTACTTTATTTTTTCTTTTGAATTCCATAGCAAAATGCTGAACAAGTAAATTATCAAAATCTTCACCACCTAAGTGTGTATCACCAGCGGTCGCTTTTACCTCAAATATACCATCTTCAATGGTTAAAATACTTACATCAAATGTTCCACCACCCATATCAAAAATTAATACATTTTGTTCTTCACCTGCCTTATTATCTAGTCCATATGCGATAGCAGCGGCTGTCGGTTCATTAATAATTCTTAAAACATTTAATCCTGCTATTTGACCAGCATCTTTTGTTGAATTTCTTTGAGAATCATTAAAATATGCTGGAACGGTTATAACGGCATCTGTTACTTTTTCACCTAAATAATTTTCGGCTTGTTCTTTCATATAACTTAAAACCATAGATGATATTTCTTCTGGTTTAAATTGTTTTGATTCGCCTTTATATTCAACACATATTTCAGGCTTATTATTATTATTAACAATTTTAAAAGGAAATAATTTCATTTCTGCTTGAACAACTGGATCATTAAAATCTCTACCAATTAATCTCTTGGCATCATATACAGAATTTTCAGGATTAGCATTTGCTTGATTTTTTGCTGAATCACCAATAATTCTTTCTTCTTGTGTAAATGCTACGTGAGAAGGTGTTGTTCTATTTCCTTGCGCATTCGCAATTATTTCACATCTATTATCTTTCCAAATTCCTACTGCGGAATATGTTGTTCCAAGATCAATACCAATTGCAACCATGTTATTAATATATCATTGTGATTATTTCTTAAATATTAAATTTGATTTAATTTTAAAATTTATTTATAATAATATAAAAATGGAAAATAATAAATATTATGATAATCTAGATCATCAAGATTGGAAGACAATAGTAGTTAAGAAGCCAAAAGAAAATATTAAAAACTCTAAAAAAAAACCATCTAATGATACATTAAAAAAGATTTCTATTGAAAAGAAAGCTGAAAATGATGAATTACATCACAAAAAACTTACCGTTGAATTAAGACAATCTATTATGAAAGCTCGAACTGCCAAATCATTAACTCAAAAACAATTAGCTAATTCTGTTAACCTTTCTCAACAAATTATATCAGATATTGAATCTGGTAAAGCAATTTACAATCATCAACATATTAATAAAATTAAACGATTCTTAAAACTTAAATAAATATATATATCAATCACAAAAAAAAACTATATAATATTTTTTTATATATATTAATTAATTTAAAGAAATTATAAAATATAACATAAATGAGTTCATCTATTAAAGATAAACCACTTAAAAAAATCGTTTGTGACACAAGAACAACTATTGATTATATACATAATAAAAAAATAAATGAAATTTCCGAAAATATAAAAAAGAAAAATGATATATCAGAAAAAATATCTTATCTTAAAAAAAAAATAGAGGGTGAAAAAGATATTAATATATTAAATGAATATAATAATAAATTAAACAATCTAAAAAATGAATATAAAAATTTAAATAATTCAACTAATCATACTAGTTATTATTTAGATAATGGATTAATTTTAGCAGATTATTATAATAAATCTTGTAATTTTACAAACCCTGATAATATATCTAATAAAAAAGAATCTAAAAAAACTATCTTAGATTTTTTAAAAACTAGTAATGAAAGTAATAAAGAATATACTGATACAAATGAATATAATAATAATACAAATGATATAATTAACAATTATATGATTAATATAAATGATGAATATATAAATGATTTTAAATTAAATGAAATTAATATTTGCAAAAATTGTAAAACTAATTATGTTCTTAAAAATATTGATAGCTTATTAATATGTGAAACATGTGGTTATACTGAAAATATTATTGTAAATTTAGATGGTAATTCTTATAAAGATCCTATTAGAGAATCAACATATTTCGCATATAAAAGAATTAATCATTTTAATGAATGGTTGGCACAATTCCAAGCAAAAGAAACAACTGATATATCAGAAGAAGTTTATAATAATATTATTAAAGAACTTTATAAAGATAAGAATTTTAATGTTAAAAATATTAATCAAAAAATGATACGAGATATATTAAAAAAACTGAAATATAATAAATTTTATGAACATATTCCGCATATAATTAATATAATATCTGGTAATAAATCCCCTATATTAACAAGAGAAAATGAAGAACAATTACGTAATATGTTTAAAGAAATACAAAATCCATTTATAAAGAATTGTCCCGAAGATCGTAAAAACTTTTTAAGTTATTCGTATGTTCTTCATAAATTTTGTGAGTTATTGGAATTAGATGAAATGCTTGGATATTTTCCTTTACTAAAAAGTAGAGAAAAATTACAACAACAAGATAATATTTGGAAGAAAATCTGTAATGATTTAAAATGGCAGTATATTCCCTCAGTTTAAATATGATCTTCTTTATTTATATTAACAGATGGATAATATTTATCTAATAAAATTAATGTTGTTCCTGCTAATAATCCAATATATACAGCATGTTGATTCATAATACTACAATTAGGTATAAAAAATGTAGAAAATGTAACTATACTAAACATTATAAAATATTTTATTAAATTATTTAAATTTATTTTCATTATATATTATATTATAAATTATTTAAAGAAAATATATAATATAATATTATAAAAATGGCAGAAGAAAAAGTTGATTACCTTGATATTGATTCACCTATTAATGGACAAAACTATGTATGTTTATCTTTCGTTTCTCCTGAAAGTGTAATTGAAGAAAGACACGCTTTTAATGTTAGCAAATATCTTCAATCTATTGCTAAATCAGAAGGTAAAGATTTTGATAAACTTTTTAGCCAATATAATGATTTCTGCTATAAGCATGAAGATAATCTCCAAAAAGAGTTTGATGAAAGAAATAATTTTAAAACATCCGTTAGAGGTGTAAAAGTAAGAGGTGTATATCAAAGCAGACAAGAAGCAGAACTTCGTGCTTCTAAGCTTCATAAATCTGATCAAAATTTCCATGTATATGTCGGTCAAGTTGGATATTGGCTTCCATGGGATCCCAATGCCGATCAGATTGAAGATGAACACTTCACTGATAGCCAACTCAATGAACTTATGCAAAAATACAAAGAAAATAATGTCAATAAAGACATATTTTATGAAGAGCAAAAACGTGATAAGATTAAAGCAGCACAAGAAGAACGTCTACGAGCTGAAAAAGAAAAGAAAGCATCTGAATCTCTTGAAGATGTATCTGAAAAAGAAGCTGAATTTGAACCATGTGTTGAATCAGTTGATGAACCATGCTCTATTGTATCTGATGAACCAGCACCACAATCTGATCTTGAACGAGCACTAACATCAGAAGATCCTTGGATGCAACAAAAAAATAATGCTTCCGATCAATAATTATATTTACTAATATATAATGAATATTTTACAATTTTTTATTTCTATCTTTTTTATTTATTTGGTTTACAATATCGCGAATCAAAAAAAAATTTATGATGTTTGTTAGATTTTAGTTTACTGATAATTTTTTATGAAGAATTTTCAATAAATATACTACTATATTAGTCTAAGAGAATTTAGTTTTTTAGACAAGCGGGTGTGCAGTGGGTGATGGTGCCGCCTCCACAGGAACTGCCGCAATAATAACCCGGAGGGCATTTACCTCTCGGTGCCTTCGGGCCGCACGGCGTGGCCTTTTTTTTTGGCTGCGGCGGGGGAGCAGCCGGCACACAAGCTGTGTTGGCGCCGTTTTGGTGGTGGTACCCTGATTTACATGAAGAGCATTTATTCGTATCACCATAAGTACACCCACTTGTTGCCGGAGTACCAGTACCATGTGTACAACTACAGTTTACAGGTGTTCCTTTACAGTAATTTTGGAATTCTACCGGAGAACAAGCATTTTTAAAAATAGGTGAAGCAGGACTATTGCGAGTATTACCATCAAAAACACCTTCAAAGAAATGATTATTAATATCAGATACATCCTTTATACAAGTTTTCTCCTTATTAGGGGAATACATATTTATGGCACTCATACAATATTCTGATACTCGATAATTACAACTAGGTGAATCTGCAGGTGAGTTTGAACAGCTACCATTTATTAATTTACATGGTTTTCTACTATTTTTTCCATCCCAATAAGTAGTATATTCACAAAATAAATTTGGTATACCACTACAATTAATATTATCTTGTAATCCTTTTCCTGTATTCCACCACCAAGAATCAAAATTTTTATTTCCACTAAAAGATCCATTACCCATTACATTAAATTTCTTAGGGTCGCCTGGTGACCCTTTATCCAAATAAAATGGACATACACTATCAGATTTCACATATTCATTTGAACATCTTAAAGGCATTCTACTTCTTGGACCATCAATTGTTCCCGATCCACCACTTTCTGGTTTTTTTGACCAATCTTGTCCCCATCGCCCTTTCCCACTATCAGCCTCAGGTACTTTCTGAACATAATTAACATTGTAAGTTAATTCTGAATTACAATTACCTACAATTGATGCATTCATAGGTATCCCTGAACTATAACCATTCATATAACCATATCCTAGAACGAAACCACATCTAGATAATTTATTTGAACTATTATTTTTATATACTAAACTATTACAAAATTTTTGTGCTGTTTTTAAATCAGGAAATTCTGTTGCTGATCCATTATAATTACCTTTTATAAGTTCTTTTTCCTCTATAAATTTTATCCCCATTTTATTATTTTTATTTTTAGTAGTTACTATATTATTATATAAAGTCCCTGGTGAAGTATCAGAATACCTTGGGTCACTTATTGATACACAAGGATCAAATTCATTTGCATTTGATCTATATTTATATTTATTAGACCATAAAGTTTCATCAGCTTTACTATCATCACTTCTATCACTATATCCTATAAATGTTGTTTTTTCACAATTAAAAAAAGTCTGTTCACCAATATCTGATATTTTCTTAGATATTTTTAAACATTTCCCTTCTTTATCTGAACCTGTTATATATTGAGTTTCATAATCTTTTCCACCAGGGCTACAATTACATTTATCAACTCCTTGCCATTCACTTCCATCTAGAATACATTTAGAACATGCTATATTAATATTATATGGTGTCGGTTTTGGTCCCATCAACTCATGCCCACATTGCGGAGGAGTCACACCACGTTTTAACCCATTTTTATTTACGCATTGATTATTATCATCTTTTTGTTGATACCAAGGACAATCTTCTACTTTATAAAATGGTGCCGTTGAATTATATTCATATGAATAAACTTGTATTTCTTCATCTTCTATTTCGGCAGGTGTTTTAAAAAAACAACTGTTTATTCTATTATCATATAAATAATGTCCATCTTCATCATTTGTGAAATTTTGATCTTCATTTAATTGTTTACACTCTGTTTTGTTACACATATTTAAATCATTAAATGAACATTCAGCCCACTCTTTACATTTTCCATTATTACAATTTCCAGATTCACAATCTAAATTATCTTCACATGTTTCACCTATTTCACATCTATCCATATAACAATCAATTGATTCTGTATATCCATTTTTATATGGACATTTTTTACCACCTTTTTCTGCTTCTTTTAATATTTCATATTTTCTAGTCTGAACACTATTAAAACCACATTTTTTATCACATTCAGAATATTTTGTAAATCTCCCTCTACAATCTTTTTCTGATACTAACAACTTTTTTATAAATTTTTCCATTAAATTTTCTAATCTAGATAATTTAAAATCATATCTTTCATTCACTTGAAAACCTTCTATTCTTTCATAGATAAAAAATAAATATATTATTAATATTATTACAATAATAATATATTTATTATCATTTAGAAATTTTATTAATTTCATATATATATTATATAATTAAAAAAAAATATAATTCATTTCATAACAATACTTTTTAAATCTATATCTGGTATATAAATATCATCATATTTAATATCTAAATTAATATCTTGTTTTGAACATGTTCCATTTTCATAAGAATATTTACTATTTGATGTATCATAACGAGCATTTAAATTATTACATTGGCTTTCATCACACAAATGTAAGTTCTCTTCTGAACATGTTTCTTTAAATTTACATGTATTAGTATATGGATCACAATTTAATGATTCACAATCACCATTATCTTCACATGGGTCACCTATTTTACATTGAAATATATTATCTTCATCTGTACATATTTTTTTTTTAGTAAATCCGTCTTCTTCTTTACATTCTTTACCATAAATTCCTGCTCTTTGTTTAATTCTATAACGACTATATTTATATGCTTTCCCACATTTTTTATCACATGATGTATAATCTGTATATTCACCAATACAATTCCTTTCAGCAAATTTAAATATATCTATTAAATTTAATAAATCATTATTTATACTGATTAAATCTTTTATTTTTGAGTTTCCTTCAACTAAATTATTATTTTTTAAATAAATTAAATATAAAATTAATAATACAAATATAAAAATTGCGTAATTTATATCTTTAATTAAAAAATAAAAAATTATTGTATTCAATAATAAAAATTTTAGTATATTGTTCATTATATATAATATTTAATATTAAAAATTATAAAATATTATATTAATCTCATATATTATTTAGATAATTCACTGATGTTAAAATTTGACTTATGAGGGAATTTTAGGACAACATCCGCAGTTTGATTCCGGATCATTAGATGCTTTAAGACATGGTGTAGGTGTACCAGATGTACTGGAACACAGCTGGCCTGCCCCATAAGTACATGGTTTCCCAGACGCACAGGTCGGACAGGGTGCTGCCGGCCCAGGTCCCGAACCTGGTGTAGGCCGTGGCTTTGGAATATGTGATGACCATCTAGTACCATTTACTCCCTTAATTATATTACATTTTTGGTTTTGAGTACCTAAATTATTTGTCGGTTTTGTTTTATCGTAATATGGTGATGCTGAGTTCATTGTACCTACACCTCCATAAAAATATGTAGTAGGTTTATCATGACATGGTATTGGAGACGGATTTTGACATGACCCGGTTGTGGGTGAAGTCCTTTTTGCACCACATACAATTGCCGATGATGGATTATTTAAATCAATTGCATATTTATTATTATAACAAGTCGTAGTTCCCGTATTAATTGATCCACCACCGGGAACTTGCCATGTCATAGGGAAATCAGAGTTTACATGTCCACCACAACTTCCTCCTGGAATTACAGATAAATCAACATAATCTTGTATAATAAAGTTAAACTTATTATATGTGTCCGGTAAATCAGGTATTTCTGGTGGTACAGGTGGACATTGTAAATTACCTTTAGGCCATGTTTTGTTATTACCGCTGGGCCGATAAATACATTTACCTTTACCTTTATCTTTGTCAGGACACCAATTCCATGTAGGATTGTTAGGAACGATCTCACCACAAGTTATTGGTGGATAATTTCCTTGGTCACAAGTACCTGGTGTCGTAGTGCCAGTCGGTTTCAGCATACAAGGGGGTCCTGGGAATTTTCCCAATGTACAATATGGTTTTGAACCTGTTTTAGGTTCATTAACCCACATACAAGGACTCTTCACCAGGACACCGGCTGGGCCTTGGGGCTTTGTTCCATCCCAATTCGTTCCACTCGCCGAGTTACATGCATTCTCATTAAGATATTTGTAACAAGAATCGGATACAGCACCTTGGTGTTTTATTACTGAAAATGTTGCTTCGAATAAAGTGGCATTACCAGTATAAGCACCGTTTAAAACTTTTGTCATCCAATTACATAATGTTTCTTCCGTATTTGGATAAAACGAAATATTTACACTAGGTAAACTGAAAGGTACATTACTTTGATCTATATTATTGTCAAAACTAGGCATTAATGGTAATATAACTGTTCGTGTAGAGTTAGCATCAACAGTACCGAATACAAAAACATTCCCAAATTTACTAGCAGATGTACTTGAGGTCTTACCCTGTCCACCCCAAAAATTATATTTTTTATTATCATCTTCCCCCGGGGCATTACATGTTGTCGGATTACCACCTTTTGCGATGGACGATGTACCTAAATCACACTCTGTAAAGTTCCAAAATTTATTTAGGGACCCCTTGTCCAAGAAAGCATTTATATATTCTTGTGCGGATGATGTCCTATAATATAAAAATATACTAGTCGCGCTAAGATTATGTATTCTGATTGCTCTATAATTAAAAGGACTATTTATATCAGGACTGGTATGAGTTCCAGGGTTAGTGTTAAGCATGGTTTTATCAGCTCTATATTCCTTATCTTTGGTGTAAGTGCCAGGAGAGGGGGTCACATTTGGAGAATGAATATATAATTCATATCCTGGAACATATGGTGGAATACCTTTCTTGTTGGCAGTAAATGTTTTTGATAGATCTGTTACATAAACACCACTACCACTTCCAGTAGTTTTATATCTGGTATTATTAAATAAATCACCTATTAAATATGCTTCTTGTGTAGAGTATAAACCAGGTTCATTATATATATGTAGTGTACCTTTACCTCCTACTTCTTCGCCATAAGCATAAGTATAACCATTCCAATTAGAATCGTTACCCACATCCCAAGTATTTATTTGCTGATTAAAAGGTAGATCTTTTGATGAACCCGATAAATTTAATGGTTTAGGTGCCCATATTTTTACTGAATTATTACCACCTATTAATTCTACATTATAATTAAATCCTAATGGATTTTTATTTAAGAAAACAATATTACTCTTTAATGCGTTGGCATCCGTTGTACTCATTAATTTTTGAACACCCTGCATTATACCACAATACAAACCTAAATTTTGAACACAATATCTATCAGCATCTTTATATACTGGTTGAACAAGATTATTCCAAATTGGTGTACCATCACTGTTTTTTTTTGTTTTTATAAGTTGTCCTACCGGGGTTAGATTTTTTACACCACCTGCATTTTTCACGCTTTGTAGGTTGATGCATTTAGAATATTGTTCTGGTGAATATGAATTTGGTAACCCACATATATATCCATCTAGTTTGTTCTTAGATAATTTGGTTGTAAGGTTTTCTTCAATTTGAGTATTAATTTTTTTGTGTAAATTAGTAACTTCTGTCCCTGGTATATTAAATTTATTACTCAAACAACTAATGTAACCTGTTGATGGAGTTACAGGTGGTGTTGGTGCTGGTGGTACTGGTGCTGGTGGTACTGGTGCTGGTGGTACTGGTGCTGGTGGTACTGGTGCTGGTGGTACTGGTGCTGGTGGTACTGGTGCTGGTTTTGGAGGGGGTAGTGATCCAGGAACACTTGGTATCATACTATTTCTATCATAATCTAATCTAACATTCCTTTCAGGACCATCTACCCATACTTTCCTAGGAACATATTGCATTTTTGAATCATCAGATTCTTCTTTATAATCATAAATTATATCTTTTTCTCTTTTTAATTTATAATCATCTTTTATTTTTGTATTTATAGTTTCTCCTTCATCTAATTCATCTGTAAATAAATTTATTAAATAATCTAATGAACTTATTGTATTATATTCTTTTTTAACTGCATCATCTTTATAAAAACCATATACATATTTTTTAAATACATTAGATTCTATTTCATATAAATTTGGTATATAATCACCATATTCCATACCAAAATTTGTATATCCTTCTTTTATATTACTGTTTAAATATAATAAATATGCTATTGTTAAAAATAATATTAAATATGAATATTTTATATTATTCTTTAAGTAATATATCATAATTATATTTAATAATACAAATTTCAATAAATTATACATATATATTATACTACATATTTTTATCTCTTATTCTCTGTAAAATTAATTTCATTTTTTCATTCTCATCTGATTTAATTTTTAAAGATTTCGCCATTTTATCTATTATATCTTGTTGTGTTTTTATAATTGATTTTAATTCTGACACTTCTTCATTATCTTTTCCTTTATTAAAATCTTTGTCAACAAAAAATCTCGTTTTATATATAATATCACCCGATTTATTTTTTAAATTTATCGGAACTGCCCAATTATTACTATTTTTTGATAAAACAATTTTATCATTTAATAATCTTTCATATTTTCCACCTAAATAAAATACTTCTTCATTATCTTTTATAGTTATATATTTTATATTAACTTCTTTTTCAAAAGGATATGGTAGTTCAATTTCTACACAACCTTTTAAATGTTTTTTTATTTCTGATATATCTTTTATCATATATATTATATATTAAAAATTATTTGTTAAATATATATATACATGAATACAGAACCATTAAAGACTATATTAGATTTAACAAATAATAAACAAGATTCGATTGTTTTCTTTTTGAGCGATAATGTTAAATCTCAATTAAATAATTATTATCTATATGATAAGCAAAACAAAGATATATTTGTAAATCAAAATATCATTTGTGTTAAAAAAAATAATTTACAAATTGATGTTAAAGGGAAAATTATTGCTATTAATAATAATACTGTATGTATTAGCATTAATAATATATATAACAGATATGTTAATATCTCACAATATTACACATTTCTTAAAAATTCTAAATCAAAATCAAATGATCGTGATTTTTTTGAAAATCTTTTACATAAACTTGGATAAAAAAGATATTTATATTTTTTACCACCGACCTACAATTTTTAGTTCTCATATCTGAGCGGATTTTGTTAATATCCTAATAATATTATATTTATATTTTTAAATAATTTATGAAAAATATAAAGGGGCCTTATTCAAAATTCTATTTCTACACAAAAAACACTTATTATTATTATTCGTACATATTTTTTCATAACATTTATCACAACAAGTATGACCACATGGATTTAAATATACACTAACTGTATCTGTTAAACATAATGGACACGTGTTACTTATATTTAAACCATTTATTTTTTTTATTAAATTTAAATATTTATTTATTCTTATCTTACTTTCTATGTATTTATTTTTGGCTATAATAATTTTATCTTTATTTTCTATTTTTTTCGATAATTCTTTTAGATTAGATATAATAGTTTCATTTAATTGATCTTTACAATCTTTTTCACCTAATTCAACCATAAATTTTGTTATTAAATCTAACTTTTTTAAATCTTGTTTTGATTCATTTATAGCATCATTAAATTCTTTTTCACATAAATTATATTTTTCTTGTTCATTTATATATTCTTTTTTAAAATTATCAATCATTTCTGATAATTCTTTAAAATTATCATCACCTGTATCTGATGCATTCATATCATTCAAATCAATATTATTCATAATATTTGATATACCATTCCTTATTTTATTAATTTCATTTATTTCAGATGAAAATTCATTACATATAGGCATATTTAAATCCATGTTTAAATCCATATTATCTATTACATATTCATATGAATTATTCCCATATGCTTCTCCCAGTGAAGTTGTATTTATATAATTATATTCCATTTATATTATCATTATATTTATTTATTAATATATTAACATATATCCTCAATATCCATAACTTTACATCTTACTTTTGAATTATATTTTCTATCTTTTAATTTTTTTATATCTTCTAAATAAAGTTTTATATATTCTTTTGATATTAATCCAATATTATAAATACAATTTAATATTTTATATATATCATCATTATCTTTATTAAATATATCTTTTATGATATTATTTAGTAAATCATGAATTTTATCACTAATTATATTATATTTATCTAAATATGTCATTAACATTAAATATCCTATTTTATTATCATTTTTTTTATTTTCATTACATAAATTATCATATATATTATCAGATGATTTTACTTTATCTTCAAATATAAATGTATAATATTTTGATAATATAACATTTAAATTTCGCGTTATATTATTATGTTTATTTATTTCATTAATTATTCTGATATAAATATAAATATATGTATGATGAATAATACATTTTTCTAATATATTTTCTATCACTAAATTTAATAAATGTTCATTTTTATTTATATCATCTATGATTAATTTTAATATTTGATCTATATTTGCTTCCGTACATTTGTTAATATTTGAATTAATATTTTTTATTGTTAATGTATCATTATTTTTATTTATATATTTCTTTGATTTTTTTATATTTAATCTAAAATAATTCCTATTCGTTTCAATATCATCAAAAAAATTCCTTAATTTATCTACATTTATATTTTTTTTTATATTCATTATAATCTTTTATAAATTGTTCATTTGATATCATATTTTTAACATCACTTTCTGACAAAGATACCATTATATATATATATATAATTATTCTTTTAATATTTAAATATATATTCACAAATTATTTAAAGATGAATATTATAAATTATAATCATAAAAATTATTTTAATATATTAAAGGCTAATAAATTTCTAGATTTTATTAAAAATAAAGATAATCTAATATTCAGAAATATATGCGGAGATATTCAAAGAAATATAGATATTAATCATTTAAATGAATTAATTGATTATCAGAAAAAATATTATTCTAAATTTAATACTTTCTCATTCCCGAATCAAATTATATTATGTAAATTAAATAATAAATATGCTATCATTGATGGTCAACATAGAATGCAATGTATTGACACTATTTATAATGAATATAAAATAGATTTTAATATAGCACTTAGTATTATTGAGATTGATAATATATCTGAATATAATGATTTATTTATTTCTATTAATAAAAATAAACCACTTATATTATTTAACAATATTGATGATTGGATTACAATTGGTAAATATATTGAAGAGTTTTTTATAAATAATTTTAGTGTTTATAATAAAACATCAGAAAAACCACATATCCCCCATATTAATTTTAATAATATGTTAAAATATATTAATGATAATAATATCATTGAAAAATCAAATATAAAAGATAAAGATTTAATTATAAAAGCAATTACTGAACTTAATAATTATTATAGCGGGATTAATGGAACATCTAATATTAAAAAATATATTGATAATTATGATAAACTTTATTATAAATGTAGAGAAAAACAACCTAATAATCCTTTATATTTAAGTATTTATCAAAATTTTGAATGGATTGATAGAGTTTTTTATAAATTAAAAACAGATAAATCATATCATGAAATGGAACATATATCTGTTAAAAATAATAGAGTTAGAATTAAAAAACCTCTCAGAAAAAAAGTATGGTATGAATATAATAAAAATAATTTAATTGGTAAATGTTATGTATGTGACAGAAATACTGATTATGATTCATTTGAATGTGGTCATATTATATCTGTTTTTTATGGTGGAAAGACTGACTTTTCTAATCTTAAACCTATATGTTCTTCTTGTAATAAAGATATGGGAATAACTAATCTTGAAGAATATAAATCATCTTTAATGAATGAATTACTTTGATCTTTTTTACAAAATTTGATTTTACTTTTGAGAACAAATTATAAACAAAATAAGAATAATCATGGACTTCCATCAATCTGCTACCGAACTTTTCGCACAGAGAATCCTTGAACACGTATGTAATACTTTTGATGGAAAGGCTATCAATTCTGATGAGTGTAATATTGATCTTATGTTGAAGTCTATTCCAGATAATATCAATGACAATATCCTACAAGATTCTATTACCAAGAGTCCCAAGCAAATTGTTAATAAAGTATCAGATGATGCTGATCCTATATTCAAAGACAATATTAAAACAAAGAAAGTTAAGAAAGATAAAACACCAAAGAAATCACAAGAAGATCAACCATCACCAGAAGAACCTAAACCCAAGAAAAAGCGACCTGAAAATGCATATTTCAGATTTAAGAGAGATCCTGCTAATGCCCAAGCTATCGCTGATTACATCGCTGAAAACGATATTACTGATAAGAGAAAGGCACAAAAAGGTGTTTGGGATTCTCTATCACAAGAAGAAAAAGACACATGGAAAATGAAAGCTATTGAAGAATTTAATTCTCAGTCTGATTAATTACACTTTTAAACTCTTTAATAAATCATAATGTTTTTTTATTACTTCGCGATTTTCATATGGTCTTACATGTTCATTATATTCATAAAATGGATCTTTTGATAATGTTTGTCCCTTATGTGCCACACAAACCATTAACTCATCTATTGGAATATTTTCTACATTTTTATCATTAAAATCTATAAGACCAACACCTTCTCCCTGTGAATTCTTTTTAAATCCATTCATAGAATTAAAATATTTTTTTGTGAAACACATAGTCGCTTCATGAATTTGTCTTTTCGCATGACACCTTATAATAGTTAATCTTTCATCAGGTTTGTCTTTAAAAAAGAAAATCATTTGATTAGATCCTACACATTTTTTATTATTATTAATCATAGTATCTATTGATTTTTTAACGTATGTTGGTTGATAAATATCATCATCATCCATCATAATACATGTTTTATATGTACTATTCTTTACTAATTTATTTCGTTTAGTCCCTATTTCTTGTTTTACTCTTTCATAAACATATTTAAATTTTATAGGGTAAATTGATTTTTTTATATATTCGAGTTGTTCTTTTGTATATGGTTCCTTACTATCATCTAGCAAAAACCATTCTAACTTTTCCAATGGATATGTTTGATTCTTTAAATTAAATATACACATTTCTATAAAATTTTTTCTTTCATACGTAGGAGTTAAAATCGAAACATTTGGATATTCCATATATTTTTATATTACAAATTTTATTTTTAAATATAACATATTATATAAAATGAAAATATTTATATATTTATTTATTATTATTGCAATATATTTTTACATTGTAACTAACAATATTTATATTATTTCTAGAAATCAACATATATATTTTTGGTTGACTATAATATTTATATTATTTATTTGTTATTTAATGAAATATCAAAAATATCATTTATATAAATTTTTACAAAATATGAATGATGTTCACAACAAACCTTATTATAATAAAAAAAAATAAATTAATGAAATAATAATTAATATATATCTTTTAAAACTTCTATGCTATAAAAGAATATACAATTTGCTGGAATTAATTTAATATATTGTGGTATTAATCCCGCATAAAATGCCCTGAATCCATTTTGTTTATACATATGTCGCAAACAATGCCATGTATTAACATATGTGGGATTACCTAATTCACCACTCAAATGCATTCGTCTTTTTATTATTTCAAAAGGATAACTGCAAGATATTGATGTAAATCCAGCGATTGATCCAAATAAAAGTAAATTTATATGAGTATTCTCATAATTGTTCTTTAAATACTCATAGGTCAAAAAATTTGTTCCTTGATATGGAACCATGCCGATTGTATATAAAACATTCCCCTTATAAAAACCTTTTATTCCAGATTTAATATAAGATTTTTTTATACAATCTATGTAACTATTGTACATATTATTATTTGATTGTGCTGTAATTTTTGTCCTTACAGTTTCTAAAGGATATACAACACATGACGCAGTTATACCTGAAATACTTCCTGCTATAAAATAATTTAAATTCTTATTTATATTATATTTTTCTAAATGTTTTTTACTATAATCAAATACACTATATCTTATAGCTGATTCTGGTACTACACGGATACAATTTATTCCATTACCATTAAATAAAGATAAATATCCCTCTCTTTTAATTAATTTTGGTATATAATTATAATATGAAACATTAATATTACTTTTATTTTGATATAAAACTTTTAATCTTTCTAATGGAGCTGTTACAGTTCGTGATACCATTCCACCACATCCGGCATATACGAAATTTTTAATATGATCGTCCATTTATTTATATAAACATAATATTTTTAAATAATTCATTTTAAATATTTTAAAAAAGAATAAATTTGATTTACTTTTGAGAAAAATATAAAACATCAACTTGTGTTAAATATGGATATTCTTACTTTCGAGGATATCCCATATCACACTATTGTTGAATTTATTGCTATTCATCTCGATATACGCGATTTCGGAGTCCTATCTATGGTTTCCACGTATCTTAATGAAATATTTATGTCAAATGATGTATGGAAGAGGTTATATATTCAAAGTAATCGCTCGAAATTCAAGATAACTGATAAGTCTATTCATGTTGGACCACGCCTTTCTTCCCATAAAGATCGCATACCAGTAACAGAAATGCCCGCGTCAAATTTAGAACTATGGTACCATGGATCACACTGGATTCCTCCATACCTAAGCCCTTGGAGTTTTATGAATATTATGCAAAGATCTAGATGTGTTCCTATAAGTTCTACTAATCAAATATCAGCAGATTCTCATAGAAGAGTAGTTGAAAGTTTACCAGCTATTGGTACTCCTGATGTCGGAAAAGCATATCAAAATGCTAGGAATCATCTATGTGCTGCTGTGATAGATTTCAACAAACGTAGTGGACATGAACATTCACACCTATGTACTAATATTGATCATTATTTACTTGATACACTAGATGCCCCTAGTTCAGTTAGAAATTATAGAGATTTTCGTAAGCAAACACTAAGCAAGTTTCTTACTCAAACAAAGCATGATCCAGATACTAAAAAAGCAGCTGCACGTGCTAGACGCAAGGTTAAGCTATTAGAAAAGCATAAAGCTTATATTAGACAACTTAAAAAAGAAATAAATTCAGACTATGCTACTATTCGATCTAATGAAAAACTAAGTAAATCTTTATCCATAGCAATTGGTAAATAATATATTTTCTAATACATTTACAAAGAAAAAGATAGATAGTAATATATATATATATTTTTTTCAGAATAAATTTGATTTGAAGATTTTGTTTTTTTTGTAAACTCAAGCATTTTGAAACCTTCTAACTTCCATACGCTTATAACTTCCATACCAACAGAATCTACCATGCATCCATACTTGACACCAGCTACACGCAGCATGGTTATCAATGCTGGATTGGAAATGGAAGCCGAATTCTGGACACACCAAGCGTCTACCTGGGCATGCGTACATACGCAGTTCAAAAACATGGTTATTGCCCTAGACCAGCACGGGTTGACTATTACACCCTCCATGGCTTCCAACCCACCACAGCATGTATTGGATTTTGAGCAACTTGCTCTACAACCACTATCTAAATTAACTGTACACCAGGCGGCGCACCAACTTGGTTGGGTCCAGCCAGCGTTCAACCGTTGTTGTTGGTGGGGTAGGGCCGCAGGTAGCAATTTCTGCTATGGCGGTTTACCCCCTAGTGTGGCTTTAAATGCCCACATTGTGCGCCAGGTACAGAAAACTACCAGCAACACTCTGAGGATTCCGTGGTGGGGTGCAGGTATAGCTTTCGACAAAATTCAGCAAATACAGCTGGAAGCGCGCAGCCATTTTAATATATAATAAACAAAATATAAATATTATAGACAAAAAAAATACAAAATACATAGACAAAAAACAATACAAAATACATAGACAAAAAAGAGAAATATTTTTGTTATGAGAAATAAATTTGATTATGAGATAATTTATTTATTTGGGGTTGACATTGTAGAAATGCGGTGTTATGTTCCCGGGTCCCTAGCCACGACCTTCCC
>Ga0181380_1000354_pt1 | contig 20934 bp, 25 predicted proteins | sample 3SPOviralmetaG_FD_130116 | JGI IMG/M metagenome (GOLD analysis project Ga0181380, IMG submission 130116) | Marine viral communities from the oligotrophic San Pedro Time Series (SPOT) site, San Pedro Channel, CA, USA - 3 SPOT_SRF_2009-08-19 | ecosystem: Environmental > Aquatic > Marine > Strait... | reverse complement strand
TGCTTGATGTTGTCTATGACGTCCTTGATCACTCTCATAAAAAATTTTTGACACACACAAAGGGGATACCTTGTGTGTGCCATAACAAAAGATGGATGGACTTCAATGGCTCAACTATTAGACATAGTGGATTGGATCACATTACTGCGACCCTGCGGGGTAGTATATACGTTACCTTGTAAGAAGTAATGAATCCCGCTTTAGTCCATCCACTCGTATTTATAAGGCGGCAATCGCCACCTGAAGATTCGCTGTGCTCATCTTCTTTTTTCCTTTGTGGTATGACTTTATGTAGATTGGCAGATCAGAGTCCACCTGTCTCCAGGTGGGACATTATGTGAGTTGTCTTCACTTCGTCCAGATGTTTCATAGTGCGGGAGGCATTGATCCTTGCCATACATCATCATTTTGTTTAAACCTGGGCGGTGGTCTTTCCAGGTCCCGCTCTGCCATAATAAAAATTGTTTCTGGTCTTCATAACGCTTCCCCACTCATCGTGACTTATCCGCTGGACCTTGCTTCTTGAGAAATTGTGTGTGCCTAAATGTTTTGTGTGAGCCTATTCACAAACTATATATGCCTGGCTGATCAATGTCAATAGAAAAAGTAAATATCTTGGGCCATTGCTTCCAAATAGACTTACTCCTATTACTCCGCATTGGCCCTTGTTATGAGAATATGGTTCAATCATCCAGATGTCAAAGACTTGGCGATTACACTGCCAAAGCAAGGCGTAGAGCTGGGGTGTAATTGGTTCTACACCATACGACCCCAAATTGATCACGTGGTGTGTTACGATCCCAACACCAGAGATCAAATCACTGCGGACACCAAACACACCAAAAACACCAGATTGACCTTCTGGACCAAGAACGGTTTCAGGACGGACCAATTCCAGGAAGTGTGCTCGCCATCAAGGATCAGACCAGAGGACTCAGGCACGCTGGCGGTCCTCCTGGCGATAAAATATCTCCAGGCAAAGGAGATCTTGATAATTGGTTGTGGTTGGGGCAAGGCATCAACGGAGAGCCTGTTTGATCAGAGATATACACACAGGAAATCAGCCAGCAAGGTCAGTAATCCAAAATTGAAATTGTTGAGACTGTATCAGGATGAATTCAAGGTGCCAATCACCTTCGCGGCTACAGAAGTTTTTGATAGAAATTTTTGCTTCGTAGATCCCGCAGATTTACTACCTGGTAGTGATTGAGATATCTTTTCTTTAGTTTGAACCTACAGGTGTGTGTGCCTTGGCATTTCTTCTTGGTCTTGCGACAGGCCCAGTGACCCAAGGGTTCCAGTATGGCAAGGAAATCTTTCATACACTAGGTTACCGTGTATGTCGCCACCGTTGCGAAATTGCTTCTCCTGTCTAATTCATTCCTGGCGGCAACCCTAACGTCCCATTGGTCGCCACTGGCAACAGGACCATATAAAAATTGTGTGGCATTTGTTATGCCAACTGTTATAAAAGTTGAATCAGCCGCCCTCTTGACCTGTATGATGTATTCAGTTGTGAAGACGTCCGTTGATGCGGTGTATGTGATGTTCAGTTGCGGTGATGCTGTGTAACCGCTTGAGCTTAGACTCGTAGATTGCGCCACAGCGAGATTGGTTGGTGGCGTGACCAACAATGGATTGGGTAGGTTGATGGTTGGCTTGGCGGCCGCCGCCGCGTGTCCATCCAAAACGTAATCATTTGGATTGTGTTCCGTGGCAGTGAAGTTGAGACTGCCCTCGCCTGAAAGGCTCACACTCTCTATCCTGAAGTAACCATCAAAGCTCAGATTGTTATTGACTATCCGCACAAGGTCTCCAACACTTACGTTGGTCGCCGCCGTGGTGGTGGCAAATTGGACCATCATCTTGTTCCTGCTGGCCTTCACAACGGTCTCAGCGAAATTCAATGCCCTCTCCCTGTGGATACAGTTTGGCAGTGCGATCTGTTTGTGTAATGGTATGTTGTTGTCCTCTGTTAGATATGTTGAATAGGTGCTACTGCTGGTCTCTGGCCAGAAAGCATCGTTGGGTTGGTAGTCAGCGTCTGGGTCCGTGTAGGTCACACGCAGTTGGTTGATCTTCCTGGTCTTGCTTTCACCAGCGATCCTTAGGCCACCAATCAACACGTCCTCGTCTATGGTCATAGCCACTGGTGGTGGATTTGGTGCTGAATCAATGTCTGTTGGATCACCACCGTGTGCCAGTTTGATGTGATACTTGCCTGCTTGGTATGGCATTATTCCATTGAAACTGGCCAAGATGTTCTTGACGTTGTTCAACAGGCTATTGCCTGTGTCTATGATGCCATCAAACTCGTTGAATTTGCCTGTGGTGCTTGATGTGTATGGCACAGTCTGATCACATTGTGTAGCCGCTGTCCGCACAGTGGCCCAATCAAAGTAATCATTTGACAGTCCCTTGCCGTATCTTGGATTCCTAAGATAATCAACCAACACGTTCACAGGATTGTTGTCGTAAACTTCTGTCTCACTGGCATAGGCCGTGGTGTGTGTTTCCACCTGTGGCTTCAATACCTCTACGGTGATGTCAAATGTGCCTGTGATGGTGCCATTGGCACTCGCCAAGGTCAATTCTGGATCTATGATACGCACCGTGTTCAATGGCAGTCCCCTGAAGGTGTGTTCAAAGGTCCTCCTGACCACGCCGTCACTCTGCCTTACCGCTGTGTTTGTGATTGCCTTGAATGAATCACCGTCAATCAACTGGATGGTCTGGCCTGAATCACGTAATCTTAACGCCATTCCCAGTTGTCCATAATTTTCTGTGTTGCTACTAAATTCTGCGTTCATCACAATCTTGATTGCGTGATCGCTCCTAGCGGTGGTCACCCTGATCGCATTGGCGTTGTCAGTGCTGAACCTGTAATCGTTTGCCAACGTCAGAGACAATGTCTTAGTGGCGATTGTGTTGTCGCCATTGATAGTGTAGCCTTCGTCGTTGCTGTCATCAAACTGACCAAAATCAGTTGGTGAGTAACCATCCAAAACGTCAAACACTTTCTTGCCTTTTATCCTGACCTGTATCTTGGGCACTCCTGATCTGTAAGGATTGTTGTCTGAGTCCTCCTGTGTTTCAATCTTCTTCCATTCAAATCTACACGCCAAGTAGGCAACGCCTCTTAGCCTATGATTGCTACCCCAACCTGGGGCCGCGTCCAACAATGATGAGACGGTCTGGTCGTCCCTGCCATCAAAGAACTGTGTGACCAATCTACCTGAGTAGTCCCCTGATGTGGGTGTGGCCTGTGTTGCGTGTGCGTAACTGCTCATAGGCACATCAACGTCGTCTATGAAAATCTTGTCTATGCTGTTGACCTGTCCTTCACAGATGGCCAATGCCACGTAGAGGTATGTGTTGTCAGTGCCGTTGGTTGAAATGAAGACCCTGTGTCCACCAACCCTACGTTCGCCATAGACGACGGGCAGGTTTCCCACACCTGAGTCCTTGTTCAGTAATGGTCCAAGAATGTCGTTATCAACCTGTCCAGCGGTGCCATCAAATCCTCCCATATCGCCCATACCAGGCATCTTGAAAGGTGATGCTACAATATCAACTGCCGCTTTGGCTATGTCAGTGACCGCATCAACGACCTTATCAACTAATTTTTTTACACCTCTGAGTATTTTTTTATGAAATGGCATTACGTCACTATCCTATACATCTGCCTTGGTTCTCCAAGGTGTTTAATCGTGCCCGCGAACACTTCGCAGTCATTACACAATGTGAAATTGTCTGTGGTCTTGATATCTTTCACGCCCAACGGTGTGAGTGTATCAACCATCGCCCTCAATAATCTTATGTAGTTTGCTTCAGTCCTGAATTCAGGTAGAAGGTATATCTGATCAACGATCGCGAAACCTTTGTCCTCGTAGGCATACTGACTGACATCTACGAAGATGAAACCTATCAAGGTGTTGAGCTTGAAAAGGCCAAAATCAAATGCCTGGTGCTTCCTGACCAAGTTGCTCTTGAGGTGTGACATAAGGATGTTGTCCTGTATGTTGTCTATGCCTTTCTCCAACAAGGCGACCTTGCTCAATTCAAATAATGCGAAGATGTCCTTCTCCGCCAATCTCTTTACCCTTTGGTCATTGATCTCCATTACGTCCTACCCCATTTAATGTCTGTTTGTATCTGTGGTGCGAATTCAAAGCCAACGTCGTTCGCAAAGAAACGTTGTTGGCTGTCACTGTTGGTCCTCCTGCCAGAAAGTTTTTCGTAGTCAGCGAACTGACTGCCCACGCTCAAGGACAACATAGCACTGGTTGGTGATTCGCTAATTGCGAACTCTTTTATCCTGCCATCAAAATATTGGAACACCTTTGTTGAATCAATCGTGTAATCGTCTGATAGCACCGCCCTATACAAAACCACACGCCTGTCAATGTAGTCATTGTTCAGCACATAGGCCAGTGTTGTAAAATCAACTGCTGTGAATGCCAGTGTCATACTGCCAACACGTAAGTCCCTTGACTCATCAACGTTGCCCAACGCAAGGAACTGTCCCTGTGCCGTGTAGTTGTTGGCACCCGTGTCTGGCGCCGTGTCGCTGTCGTATGAGAGGTCTATGAAACTGTTAGTAAGATACACTGCCGTTGAGAGATGTATCTCAACTAGGTCAGCGACTATCTGTCGTCTGCCTGTTAGAGAAGTGATTAGACCCGCGGATAATTTCCTTGACATTAGATATCCTCGCCAACTTGAAAATCAATCTTGTATGTGCCATCAGTGCCTGTCTTGAATGCTGTCCTGTCAGATTCCAGATGGACCTTGAATGGAACGTTGTTGTATTGTATGGTTGTTGTGTTGTCAATGGCAGTCGTCAATGCTGGGAAGATCTCAAAGTAGTCTTCACTGCTTAGATCCTGATTGACATCAGCGGTCAAGATATACACCTTGTCGTGGTTGCTGAATTTGATGAAGTCTCCAGTCAATAGGCTACCACCACCTTGATTGGCTCTTATGCTTGTTACCCCAGCGGCGAAGTCCGTGGTCACCGTTGGTGTGCCTGTGGCATTCGTGCTCCTGGTTGATCCGTGCTTGGGTGGTATCACAGAGAAATGCTCAAATGGTCCATTCTGTTTGACCAAGAAAGCATACAATTCACTCATCTCTGCCTGTGTCAAGTTCTTGCTTGATAGCGATAGTGCCCATCTCTGGCCACCAATTGATCGCTTGTGCGATTTGTTGCTCATCGTCTCACTGATCCTAGTCTGTGTGATACTGACTATCTCAGCGGATTCAAAGAAGTTCGTTGATAAAATGTTGCTCATTATGTTACTAGGCTCCTCCTGCCATTTTCATTCAATGCTTCATTGATGACTGCCACGATGGTGTCCCTACGTTCAACCAACATTGAGTCAAAGGACTCAGCATCAGTGGCCTCCACATTGAAATTTATTGTGACTTCGTTCTTGCCACCAAGTTCGTGGTTTGGAATGATCGTGCCATTCTGATTGGGTATGAAGGCTTCCTGGCCTGCTTCCCCTACGATGTATGGTTTGCCCTTCTGGACTGGACCACCCATCTCCCTGGCTTGGTAGTTGGTTGATTTGATGGCGTTGATCTGTGATGCCGTGTATGCCACTGCCGCACCCGCAAACAAGAAAGCCGCAATTGGACCACCCATTGCCATTCCTTTGTTGAACGCCGCAATAGTGGCCGCTTTACCTTCAATGATGGCTTCTCTTATCCTTACAGCCTTGAATGCCAAAAATGCCGCCTTGCTGGTTGATGCCATCTGTTCAAGTATGCTTCTACCTGCCTCCATTGTAATTTCTTTCTTCTGTTCTGCGGTGGCGTTCTCAATATCAATCTCCTGTATCTTGCCTTGCCTGATTAATTCAATGTTCTTCCTGTGACGGTCTTTATTTCTTTTTAACCTGTCGTCCTCCATCTTCTGAATCTGTTTGTGATATTGTTTATTAACCTCAGTCTTCATAGCGATTGCTTCTTCTTCACTGAACACTTCCTTATCTAAAAGGTCTTGAATTTTTTTCAATCTTTCTTTTCTTATTCTTTCAACCTCTTGTGAATGAGTTTCGTTAAGCAAAAGCATTTCCGTCATAAAACCTTGATTCTTCTCTCTCAATTTTTCAATGGCTTTTTCTTGTTCGCTTGCGGATTTTCTTCTTTCAGCGGCCAACTTTTGCTCGTGCTTCAGGTAAGCCTCAATATGACTATCATTCATTGACTCTTCGTATTCTTTTTGAAGTTTTGTTTTTTGTTTTATAGCCTCGTGCTCTTTTTCGTATTTCTCTATCAATTTAACGATGCCAGCGACCTCTTCTTTACGAACTTTTACAATATTTTTGCCTTCTGTTATCGCCATTAGCAAACCTGGTATAAAATCCTTTATTCCCATACTCAAGAAGTCTTCGCCATAACGTAATTGTAATTCAGCCAACACCGCTTCAAGTTTGCCAGCCGCCGCTTGGGCCTCCAGTTCAGCCAACGTCAGATCTTTAAATGGTCTGCCCATCGCAATCTTGTCTAAAACTTTTGTTAAATTTTCTAAGGTGGTTTGATATCCTTGTGTCAGCCCTGTGGCTTCAGCCACTTTGTTTATAGCTCTGCCAAAAGCATCACCAAATGCTATTTCTGTCTGCTCTAGTGTGGAATTCATTTTAGCAAATTCAGTGTCAATGGCCGTTGAATTCTCCAACATCTCAAACATCACCATCGCGTTCAACTCACCTGCCTGTGACATCTTACGTAGTTGTCCCACGTTGATGCCAGTCTCCCTGGCCATAATAGATAGTGCTGGACCAAGTCCTTCAACCAAACTCCTGAATTCATCACCCCTAACTTCACCTGAAGCCATAGCCTGTCCAAACTGCCTAATTACAGCGGAAGCCGTGTTACCATCAGCACCAGCCAATTGTAATGCTTTTGATAGTTTGCTGGTCACGTTGGCCACACGTTCTTCTGACACACCTAGTTGTTCAGTTGTAACTCTTAATTTAGAATAAAGATCAACAGTGTCACCAAACGCAGTCCTGTTCTCTTTGGCCATCTGGACCAACTCATTGAACACCCTGTTCCTGTCCTGTTCGTCTTTGGTTATCAGACGTAATTGGTTATGATAAGTTTGGAAGTCTGATGTAATATTTTTGACAGTGTTCGCAAATTTCAATAATTGATTGACAGCGAAAGCACCTGCTATCAACTTACCTGCCGTTGATGCGAATCTGCCCGTCTGCTGTAGATTACGATTGGTCCTGTTCAACTGCCTTTCAATCTTGGCCAGTCGTTGGGTGTTCTTTGTAACTACGTCAATGATCAGTTGTTGTGTCGCCACTATCTTCTCCTTCTTTTAGCCTGCTTGTTGGCAAGGTCTTGCTCGTGCCTGATGTAACCAGACCAGAGGTCCAACTCCAACACAGATAGTCCCATAACTTCTTCAAGACTTTTGTTTAGCCTTGAAGCCAACAGCATTAGGAACCTTAACTCTGGGTTGGTTTTGACTCCTTTACGGCGTCATCACCTTCCAACCTTATCGCGGCTGTGTTGATTCCTGTGACCACCTTCAATATCACTGAAGGATCTGCCTCATTCATCAGATTGATCTTGTCAGCATCGTTGAACAGCCTCTTGCCATCCTTGTCCAATGCCTTCACGATCAGTGTCTCAACCAACGCCTCAACAGGTTCGCCCTGTGCCTGTAACTTCATCACACGGCTTTCGTCTTTGAACGGATAGGTCTGCTTTACGTAGATGTCCATATCCCATTCATCAATTCTTAATTTTATCATATCACCCGCAATGGCCTTCTGCCAGTGTTGGGCGATCTTTTCTAGTGCCTTACTCATCTTACTCTCCTCTTGTTTGTGTTCCTGATCGCTGGCGTCATTACACCTCTGCCCTTAGTTTGCTTACTGTAATTGTTCTCTAATCGTTCAATGTAAGGGACACGGTTGGCGATCCTAACCTCGTTGTTCATTGAACGTTTCGTCCAACCCCTCCTTGCCCTACCTTTGGCCACAGGAGTGGCTTTACGTGCCTCGTCAAGTAGGATGGCCCCCACTTGGTTCAAGGTCGTTTTAAGCTCTCGCCTGATGGTTCCAATCAGTTTCTTGGCTGAAGGGGTTGAACTAACTCTAAACATTAACTTATAACAGTTCTAGTTAAAGCACCAGTTCCTTGGAACGTGATTGATGCCTCTACTGCTCCGTCAAAGTTTGATGTGATTGAATGACCCGTAACCACTACGTCACCCACAAGTTTGATACCTGTAGATTCGCCTGATGGATACAATTCAATCCTTGCTATCGTGCTTGGACTCTCAACGTATTGTAAAAAGTTGATTTGTCCGCCTCCGTCCGTTTCGTCGTCTCGTAGATACACATCTACTGAACCTGAGAATTGAGCGAGGCCTGCCGTATAAGATCTATTAGTGCTTCCCATAGATGTAGTTTCAATTGTTTGAACTTCTCTATCAACACTGAAGGATCTAACACTGGCTACTGCGGCTACTGTGCCGTCATTGTTCTCAACGAACTTGATGACTCCACTCTCACCTGTATAAACACCTGTATTTGCTGGCATTGTATTACTCCTTATTGTTTAGATCTTTTGGACCTGAAAGATCAGTTTTTGAAACAACTTTGACCTCGCCTACCTCAAGTTTTAATTTTGGTAAGATGGTTTTTGTTTTTCTTTGTTGTTGTTTTACAGGTTCAACGGTCCAACCTGTATCCAAATGTGCCTGGACTTCTAATCCACGCACCATCTTTGAATTCTTGTCTTTGTATAGTTTTACTGCCATTTTAATTTACCCTTTATCCATTTCCATATCTTCTTTATGTGTTTCATTATAGGACTCCTTTTTTGTATCTGTATGTCACATCAACCTGGACCACCACTTCTCCAAGTGGCAACTCTCTTTCAACGACTTCAACACCCGCCACCGTCGTTGTGACGTTGTGTATGTTTGTTGCCGCCAATGTAAGGTCTCTGTTCCTGCTGACTTCTAGTGTTTCTTCTATACGCTCTACTATCTCATTCCTCAACGTGTCTATCTGTGTGCCCCTTACGTAGCAACGTAGGTTGTATCTTATAGTGGCCTGTCTCTCTCCCATCGTGAAGTCTTCACGTGACTCCTCCGCGGTCGTCACCAACACCGCTGGGAATTGTGTGATGGCCAATTTCTGGACGTCAAAGAATTCTCTGCTCACTGACCCCACAGCGGGATCTGTCATATTCTGTAATTGTGTTTGGATATTTTTTGCTATATCTTCTCGTGCTGACATTACCTGACCAATCTATTGAAATGGAAAGGCTGTCTCTCTGCTTCTGATATATCTCCTGATGAATCTAGATCATACTCAACACCCGCCCTTAGGATCAGATCAAACTCCTCTTCAAACTTCTGTTTGTAGTAGTTCATCTTTCTTTCAAACACGTCAATCTCTTCTTCAAATTTTGACAGTTTGGGGTAGATGTAGTAGGCCAACACGTGATACACTGACGCCCTTGTGAATTGCGAACTAGTCAGCATAGACGGGCTCAACTTCGTGATGCTGGTGCCAATGATGCTGATATCAACCTGTCCGTAGTTGGCTTTGGGCCACCAACGCACATTCAAGAGTCTGATGATGTCATCGTATGACTTCTCGTGGTCTGAATCAAATTCAGCGATGCCGTATTTCTGTATGTCTGGTTCGTATTCTAAAAGGTCTGTGTCTGTCGCGAATGTCGCCATAAAAAGGTCCTTCCTTATATGTTATGTAATTGGTCCTTCCAACTACACGATTATTTAGCGGATATAGAAAAGGCGAGCCTATACAATCCAATGATAGACCCGCCTTTAAAATGAGTGAGGTTAAAAACTATTATAAGTTTTTCGCCCCTTTAACTCTTACCGCATAGTTAGATTTTAACACAGCGTTACCTCTGGCAGTAGTCGCAACGTATTCCGTTGTTCTTGCTGAAGCGTCTCTTTGTGTTTCAATTCTAATTGGTCTCTTCAAGATGTGGCCAAAAGCCATTGGTGAAAATACACAACCTTGAGCGTCTGTGGCTACTGAATCAGCCGCGATCGCTGTTGATTGGAATAATTTCACGTTGAAGATTCTACCAACGTATGCTGATGATGAAATTAATGAATCACCAGTTGTTGATAGTGCGTTTCCGTTTGAACCATTGAAACCAGCACCTGCTAATTCCTTAGCGATCCTGAATGCTTGTCCTGGATGTAACACAGCGAAGTAGTCGCCTGCCGCATCAGTTGGAGCATTTACGTTTCTTAGTTTATAAACGGCTTTTAAGATGTCGTCTGCTGACAATTCAGTTGCGTTGTCTCCAACGTCATTTGAAATGTTCGCTTCTGTGAATAAACCAAAAGCGTCAGTGTCAATCTTTTCTGCTATTGCGTTACCAAGTAAAACTCCAGTGTCGCTTGCCATATTTCTAGCAGTAGATTCTGCTAAAAGGTCTGACACATCAACTCTAGCGCCAATCTCTGCCGCTGTAATCGTTTGATTACTTGTTGATATTGCTTCACCTGTTAAGTCTTGTGCTTGTGTTGGTGCGTATGCTGTTGCTTCAGGGTATATTGGCACTTGAACCGTTAAACCTGGAGTCGCAGTCATATCATACACGTTGAACACAGAACCAGCGATTGATTTCTCTGATGCTGTGAAAATGGCTTCTCTTAGAACATTCGTCAGTAAAGACGAATCACTTCCAGATAAACCTGCTTCTGTCATAGATGTTGTTGCCATCGTATGTTTCTCCTTTAGTTGTTAATTTAAAGAAATCTACCCAATGTTAGTGCCAAATAGTTTGGCCCTATGTTGCTTGTAGATCTCCCTGTCCTTGGCCTTTGTAAGGTCAAGTTTGTCTAAATCAACTTGTTTTACACCTTCTGGAGTTGTGTTTGATGTGCTACCTGAACCTGTTGGTCCTGCTTGGACGAAGTGTGGATTGGCTTTCAACCAATCTGATACTGCGTTTTCTACATCCAACGGCTCACCTGCTTCCGTGTATCTCGTGTTTCCTGATTTTGGATCTACGATCTCCACTTGGCCTGTTTCTGACATCTTGACTTGTGATCTAACAAGTTGGACAACCTGTTCTGGATTCACTGCCTTGTGTTTGCTTGCCGCATTCAACAGGGCACCATCCACTTTGATCTTGGTCAATTCATCAGTAAGCGTAGATATCTTGGCCTGTGCCTTTTCAGACTGTGCCTTCAATATCTGTTCAAACTCACCCTTCTTCTTCTGTTCCTCAAGTATAGATTGCTCTTCCTTTTGGATCATAGAATTGTAGTGCTCAACATCTACGTTAGAAAATTTCTTTGCCACTGACTGTTCGCCTGATATTCTGGCTGACTTCATTGCGGCATTGAACTGCTCTTTCGTATAAACTGGTTGATCTTCAGTTCCCTGCGTTGGATCTTGATTTTTTGAGTCTTCTGTTACAGGCGCAGTGCTCTGTTCTTTATTGACTTCCAATGTTTCATCACTCATTGCTGTGTTCCTCCATTTGTTTTCAACGCTGGATAACGTCGTTATTGTTATTTATTTAGACGCTAATAGAACATATCGCTATCAACGTCAAGACCCCAAACGCGATAATAATCAGTTTTTGATAATTTGGATTGGGCATCTTTCAACTTATTTAGGTCCTGTATGAATAATAGTGGTGCCTTCTGGTAACTGAACTGGACACCCTTGTGAAGGCCGTCATTGGTAGGATGGTCATACATTATGGCGTAGTCAGGATTCTGTTTGTGTGCCCGCTTACAGATGTTGGACAACTTGCGTTCTGTTATCTGGTCAGTGAAATATAGGATGACAATGTCCAGAGCAAGGCTGTTAAAAAGATCGCAACAGAGATCAATCTGATCCAACACATCTTCTTTTGCCATTGAGATTTGTATCTTGCGATCCGCAAGTGTTCTTTTCGCAAACGGACAGATTGCCGCTCCACTCGCCTTATGAGTTTTAGCAACAACCTGTCTGATCCATTTCTCAATGTCTTTACTTCCTACGACCACCTTTACGGCCTTTTGAAGTTTTTGACATCTTTGGTTTTCTTCTTCCACCTGTTCCTCTTGGCATTGTCTTTCTCCTTTTAGAAGGTATTACATTCGTCAATAATGAGCTACCTGTGTTTGTATCTAACATTTATTGGCTCCTTGCCTTCGTTCTTTGATGGAGCATATAACTCCAACAATTCTAGTCCGCGTTTGTGTGCGATGTCTTTCATCTTTATGGTTGCCTTACGGGCCTGTTCAGCGTATCGCCTGCTGGGCCTCTCCATAAGTTTCTCCATAGCCTTGAAGTAGTTCATACAAACCACTTTCAATTGTTCGTGCCTTGCTGTCTCTACTGGTTGTCTGTATATCGTTGCTAGTGTCATTTCAATTCGTCTGGTTCAATTGGCGAGAAGTGTATTGAATGCCACGGTGCTGTGTTGCCGTGTGCGTTCTTGTATGTCTCACCTGTCTGGACGCTCTGTGCGGCCATAAACTCCCTGGTGCCATTGCCATACCTCTTCTTCTGGACCACCCTACAGGGCCTCCATTGTTGTCCCTTGGCGTAGTATTTGCTGTGATGGGTCTTTTGTCCCTTTGATGTTTTTACACCTGCCATCCTGATCTACCTCCATTGCGGTTTCCTTGATGGTGTGTTAGATGATAGGGTCTTGTTCTTGTGTGTCGCCATCTTGCTCCTGTCCAAATAGTTGTGCTAGTTCTGGATGTAGTTGTTTGATCTGATCTGTGGTATAACCTTGTTGAATCATTTCTTTAAGATGTGCTAACATATCATTCACGTTCGTGATTGGTGCGTGTGTCAGTTGTGTCTGTAATGTTTGTTGTTGTTCAAAGTCCGCCACTTTGTCTTCGTCAGTCTCAATGACTTCTACTAATTTTTGATCAATCATCTGTTTGACCCTTGCGTCCTCTGGTTTAGAGTCAGCGGCCTTCTTCAAGATGTCCATCTCGTAGTTCCTGTCTCTGATGTTGAATATAGTTGGATATTTCACTTCGCCGTCCCAGTTGATGTTCTGCCATTGTGCGAACAATCTCCATATCTGTTCTTCTGCCAATTGTAGGTGCTTACTTTTTTCAGACAGTTTAGAATCCAGTTGTAACATCTCAGATTGTAATCTTATACCACTGCCCTGACGTTGTTCCACGGCCCTTACACTGCCTAGGTGTGCCATCCTGTCAATCATCTTGACCTTTGATTCTATAGAGTTCAATATCATATCAATTGATTGTCCTGATGGTTGTAGCAATGACGGACGTAGTCCTGGGTCCAATTCGTTTGGCACGTTTATGATCGCACCTGCTCCAGCACTTGCTTCTGTGTCAATAGTCTTGACAAGTGTTGGGTGTCCGCTGATACGGATCTGCTGTTCAATCTCGCTGAGTTCATTGTATATTGAATTCTGGACATCTGCTATGTCGCCTATGTCACTGATACCAATACCCCTTGTTGGTGATCTTTCAGCATATACCCAAACTGCTGGTATCTTGCCAAGGTTGTTTGGCATCCTCTCTATAAGAGACAATGATTCCTGTTTGTCAGGATTGTATTCTTCTAGATAGATCTCTTCTCTGGTGAAAGTCCTAACGTAGTATTTGGTTGATTTCTGGAACGCCCTCTGTTCTCTCTCAAACAATCTCACCATACTCAATTCATACAGACCATTTGGCAGTCTTTCAAACTCCCAGTCCAGTATGTTTGGTGGAGTGTAGATTGAAACGTAAGGTCTGATGCCGTGTTGTAGTTCATCTGCCCTTGTGCCTGCCTGTGTGTTGGGCTTATCTACTAACACAAGTGAATGCCCGTAGATGCTTGATTGTATATTGACGTCTTTCATAAATGCGTTGAAATCTCTGCCCTCTAGGTCAGCGTCTTTTATGAATTGATCAACTTCAGGCAATCCTTCAAGGTTGCCAAGTATTCTCTTTGGTTCATTCCTGAACAGGAACGAGTTGAAAATGTGTATTACACTTTTACAATGATTATCTAATGGTGTCTGTGCTATCCTTGAGATGTATTCGTGTGATGACTCCATCACATACTTCGTAAGGTAGTTGCCCATCCTGTATTGGGCACCGCCATCGTATGAACGTTGTAGGAAGTCCCATCTGTGTATGAAATTTTGATATTCCTCGTGTGTGGGAATACCTTCTAGATTCACGCCACCGTGTTGAATGTTCTTGTTTGTCAAACTATAATCTGCCATTTATGCCTCCTGTTACACCAGTTTGAAAGTTGAATCTCTGTGGTGTCTGCGGTTCAATGTTCCTAGTGATTGGATACAAGAAACTGACCAGATACCCCAAACTATCGTTTGCGTGATCCCACCCCTCATCCTTGGTTGGCAAATTAGTCCCAACCTTGTATGTGTGACGAATAAGACTATTTATTAGGTTCTTACAGCCTGGGTCTATTACGATGCCACGTATGCCCATCGCATTACACAACTTACTATTCACGCAATTGATTCTGTCTCTTATGCTCATATGTGACCTTGGCATCTTGACCACGAAGCCATTCTCTTGGAGTATTAAACTGTCAGTCCTCCTGGCACTGCTGGTCCTCCTTTGCCTCGCGGCTGGGTCAGGATAAGCAAAGATCCTCTTGCCAGGGTAACGTCTCAATATCTCTTCACACAGTTCATCTGTGTTTGAACTCCATATCTGTATCTCGTCAAACACGTGTATGATGTGGTTCTTTATGTAAGACACAGTGGCGAACATAGGATTAAGGTTGAAATCAATCCCAATAGCCAATGCTGTTACGTCTTCTGGTAATTTTGTATTCTTCACGTTGTGTTTCATATCAAAGCCATAGTAGATGATGCCTGAATAGGTTTCAAACGTTGCTTGGTATTCTTGCCTGTAGGTCTTTTCGTCCAGGTCCTTCTTGGCCTGGTCAATCTCTTCTTGGCTTACCCAACCACCCTGCTCTGTGGTGAATTGCCAGCTCTTCCAATTTAGGTCCGTGGTCTTCTGTCCCTGTTGGTATAGGTCGTGGAACCAGTTCAGGCCCTTTGGTGTGCCACAGAATAGTGCGTGTCCGTTGTGTGTTGATAGGGTGGGCCTAAGCACCTCAGTCCAGGCCTCTTGATCAACGTCTGAAGCCTCATCAATCACCAGGATTCCGTTGATACCAATCCCACGGAGGCTGTCCTTGTTGTCTGCGCCTCGCAGGCATATCCTTGATCCATTCTTCAGTGTCAATGTGAGTTCAGCCTCATTGACTTTCTTGATCCAGTTCAACTCGCTCAATATCTTTTTGATCTCTACCCAAGCAATTTGTTTTGCCTGTCTGTAACTTGGCGCCACATACCAGCACAGCGTATCTGGTTTCCTGGCGTAGTAGGCCAGTTGCCTGATGGCCAAAGTGGTCTTACCAAATCGCCTTCCTGATACCAATACTTTAAATCTTGCGGGGTGATCCGCAATCTGTTTTTGCGGTCCTGATAGTTTCATTAGATGTCTTCAGGCCAAGGTAAAGGCTCATTGCTCTCCGTGTCTGTGGGCTGGTCCTTCTGATCAAGGAACTGCTTGCCAAGGAATATCAACATCCTTACGTCTTTGTCCTTGACTGCTTTCTCGTATTGTGCCCTACGTAGGCCTTTCTTGCCTTCCGCTCTGCCTCTTTCTATTAGGTCTTTGTATCTCTTCTTTAGGTTATCAACTGACGTGTCCATAACCATTGCTATCTCTTCGTAACTACACATTATAGACGCCAGTCTAGATATCATCTCTTTGTCTAGTTTGTATGACTTTGCCATTATAACAATTTCTCCTGGACCTTGATCCTGAATGATCTTGAATCAGTGTCTCCCTGTGATGTCACTATTGTGACCTTGATTGTATATACGTTCTGAATTGATCCACCGCTCAATCTCACGAACACCGTGTTGCCACCTGAAACAGTGACGTCTGTTGAAGCGTCTGTTGGTAATCTCAATGGTGCGGCATCTCCACTCACTGTGCTTATGGTCACTGACGCTGAACTGATCGCGTCCGTGGCCTTAAGGTAGTCAGTAAAGTCTAAACCAAACTGTAGGTTTGAATTTGTGTCTTTAACGAAAAATAATCCTTTGTTATCTTTCCTAGCACCTGTCAAGTTAGCCATTATGCTTCACTCCTTACCCTAGGTGTTGATAATCTGTTGCTCAATGGTGGTATTCTCAATTTGATTCTCCTTGTTTCTTCAGGAACTAACACCGTCCTTGTGTCTGCCTTAATCATATTTACTCTATTTTCACCTTCTATTAATGTTATTCTATTTTCAGCGGTAACCTGTAACTGTCTGTTTTCAGCAGGCACCTTGATTATGAAATATGGATCACCTTGATATATGATCCTTGTCGTTGTCACCTTGACCGTAACAGCCGCAATAGCCAGTGATGGTGCGTATATTATGTTTGGATCAAAGTCTGTTGTGGTATCAACGCTGTTTGACATCTCGCCAGGTTTTCTTTTCAATCCTGCGAATGTGGCCGCCGTCTGTGTTGCCAATGTCTGCGTGGTGTCAGTGACTGTGTTACCAATGAATGTTGTTGTTATCTGTGCCGCCGCTGTGAGTCCTGGTCCATATTCAGCCGCCGCCACTGTGGCATTGGCGAACACACTGTTGATCGTTATGCTGGCCTCTACCCTACCTGTGGCCCTTGCCTCTAATACTGCTGACTGTGCCTGTATGGTGGTTGATTCAAGTGGTATGTTGAAAGCAGGGGTTGAAGCCAATACTATCTGTGAATTCACCGTGAGTGGTTGTCCAACCTTGAACAACGTGCTCAACGTCAAGGCACCCTGTGATCTAATCTTGAATTTCCTGTCCCACACGTCTTCTGGCCAGTTGTCCCAACCCTCTTCATTACCAATCCAAGTCACTGACGCCCAAGTGTCCCAAGTGAAGTCACCTGTGAAGTCCCAAGTGTATTCGCCCTGTTCTAGTGCGAATTGTCCTTGGGCATAGCCAAGTTCAAAGTATGTGTTGAGGTTGAAAGAGTCCCACGTGTATTCTGTGAATACGTCGTAGATCATATTACTGCCAAACGTTGTCTGTGCTTGTGCGGTTATGCTAAGGCTGGCGGTTGAAAGTTTGAATGCTGTCGTAGTGGTCAATGCTGACGGTCCTGCTGACATAGTCAAGGCATCCATCCTCACAAAGTTCTCTGTCGTGGCCTGTAGTATGGCATTGACGGATTTGGTTATGCTTGGCCCAATCTTGAAACTTGGTGTAATTGACAAAGTAGATTGTCCCGCACTCATAGTGACCGCTGGACAGAATTTCCTGTTGGCTGATGTTTCCGTTAGTGTGGTCTGTGTGGTCATTGACGATTCGCCAAAGAATTTGTGTTGGCCTATGAAATTTGTGGTTGTATTGACAGCCATCGTGTCAATGCTGTCACCTTCCTGTCCGTCAATGTTGATGGCACCCGCATACCAAAAATAAGTTTGTGAATGTCCTGTGGCTTCGCCCAATACAGGTGCTACCGTGATGTTAATGTTCTTGCCTTGATTGTGTAAGAAAACGTATTCAATGTATAAAACCTCTGGATCATCAAATTGGTTGAACGGTCTCTGTGTGGCGAAAGTGCTCAGTGCTATGTTGATAGGACCATACTCGCCTGTGCCCAGGTTGGTCTCTACTTCACTACGAACATCTTGTCCAATCCAGTTGTGGTTGCTGGCGTGACCAAGACCTTGGTTGAAAGGCATTTCAAAAGAGTTGTTGAACGGCTTACCGTAGATGTATTGTTTGGTCTGGACGCTTGGAGGTGCGCCGTTCCATTGAAATCCATTTGATACTGTGATACGACCAGAACCTGCGTTGCCAAGATTTTCAAATCCCCCCGTTGTGCTTTGGATAGTGATCCTGGGTTTGAAATATATATTGTTTATGACACACCGTAACCTGTCCTTGTCTATGCCGTTGTAGGCCGCGAACACATCGTCTGGGTTGTCAAGTTTGAACTTGACCCTTAGAACATTGGTGTTGTCAAAAGTGTTTGTAGATCTTACTTGGTTTGTAAATGTGCCGTCACCGTTGTCAATCCAACTGGTGCCGCTGTTCATCTTGTAAGTGGTGTCAGTGAATGAATCAATGCTCCAGGTGGGATTGACCGCACTGGATCTCCATCCAGTTGGTTGAAGTGTCCCATTTCCAAATTGGAATGTTAGATATGATAACCTGGACCTGGTGGTCATTTAAGACCTCCTACGATAGTGTGATCGTCAAGTTCCCTGATGTGATAGTGAATTGGTCTCCTGAGCTCACCGTCTTTGATGTAGCCAACTGACCATAGAACAACACGTTGTTGCCTGTTGAACCATCAAGTAAAGCGATGTGTGTCACCGTGTTGCCTGTTGATCCTGCTGTCTGGTAGTCTGCTGATGCTACTGGGAATTCAACCGTAGTGTCTGAACTGATTGATCCTGTTGAAGCACTTGCGAATCCAACTGATCTTCTCGCATATGATCCTGCGTTGATTTCGTAGTATCCCCAGTTTCCTGTTCCAGATGTTGAATTTGTTCCTGATTCAAGGGCCGTTATCAAAGCACTGTTGTTACCACCACTGGCAAACAAGCCAACGTATATCGTGGTAAGGTTAGAGTCTGTGTAAGGCGCTGTTGAATAATTTAAAACGTGATCAAGGAGTTTTGACTCCAAGTAATTGCTAGCCGCGTCTGACATAATTGTTTTCTCCTTTGTAATATTACAATGTTATTTATTGATGTTATGGTTTGATCAATCGCATCTTTACATCGTTGTAGGTCAATAATGCCGCCCCATCACCCCAACGACTCATACGACATTTCTCCACATTGAACGTTTCTGTGATCTTTAGTATCTCGCTTAATGTGTTGGTTGATTTCACGAACTTACAGATAACCATACTGTTTGGTTCTTGCTTCATAGCGAACAGGAACACGTCGTTGTTGGTGCCAACGAAACAGCCTGTTGGTGATATGTCTGAATCACTTTCTGACGAAAATACCAGTGTGTTTGAACTTGTGATACTGCTGTCACCTGGAGTGTAATGATGGACCCTGATCCTTCCTGGCGTGCCTGATCCTTTCCTTTCCCAGAACATCAGTGTGTTGTTGAAGTCCGTGGTGTCAAAGGCACTGGTGCCAGCATTACCAAAGTCTATGGTGTTGGTTGTTGACCCAAGATCAAGATTGACCGCACTCACACCTGACACAGGTGTTGGTGGTGATTGACTGCCCGTGGTTGTAAGGTCTAATTCAAATGGCACTATACTATCAATGTTTGTGCCGCCACCATCATCAATGCTCTTCCAGAACAGCACCGTGTTGGCGTCTTTGAATCCGTGTATGGCCCTGGCGTTGTTGTAATACATATCACTGCTTTCAACATAGGAGTCTGAACCCATACTGGCACTTGAACTGTTGCCATTGTCAGTCAGTGTCATTATCTGGGCACTCCTTGACAGCACGTGGATGAATTGATCCGTGCCTGGTCTCCTGAACATCCTACCACCAATGCCCGTTTCCTGTGGCGAATTGAAGGCGGTGTGTTTGGTCACTGTGCTACCTGATATTGACAGTATGGCCGCATCGTTGGTGCTCCCCGCATTAACGTGTGTGTAGATGTTGCCTCCGTTGGTTGGATGTATGTTGGCAATGAAGTTGCTGTAATTGTTTGATCCTGTTGTGACATAAGATTGATCCTGATTGGCGATGCTCAGTGTGCCTGAATTGTTTCTCAACACATCATATCTGATTAGATCCTGACTGAAGTTGCCAGTGCCAATGATCACCATTGAAACTCCATACTCATCGTTGAATGGTGCGAAACCAAGGAAACCTTTGACCGCCGCGTTCCTTGTGAATGTGTCGTCGTTGCTACCGTCCCAGCCAACAAATGAATTGGCACCCGTGGCTGTCGTGTCTTGTGCTAAAATGCTTTTTGCGAATCCAATTGGCATAGTTCTCCTACGCGAATGCTTTGGCTATGGTTGCTATCTTGTTGGTTCCATCATTGAATATGGTCACAACATCTATGGCATTGGCGTCTGTTGACAGTGTTGGTGTGCCCCCTGCGAACTTGACGGATGTGAAAGCACCTGTGTTTGAACCTGTGCCATCCTGTGTGATGATTATCGTCACACTGCCACCTGTTGGTAGATTTGAAATCGTGAATGTCGTGCTGTGTGCCAGTGTCACTGTATGGACACTCGCCAATGAGGCATCAACTGTTATGCCCGTTGAACTTGTCAGTGCGTTGATGTCTTCCTTGTAGTTCTTGTTGAACCTTAAGGTATCATCTATGTCTATGGTGTCTCCTGAACTGGCTATGGTTGAACCTGTGATTGTTAAGTCGCCGTTGCCATCGTCCGTTATGAAACCAGCACCGTTCGTCAGTTGATTGGTGTTGGTTGGTATAGTTGGCGTGCCAGTCAATGAACCGTAAGCGAAGTCTTGAGCTGTGCCTGTGATGGTTAGAGTGTCGCCACTCACTGCTGTCGTGATGTTTGTGCCACCCGCTATCTTGAATGTCTCGTTTAGGCTGACTGCTGTTCCTGATGAATCGTCACCAACGAACGTCAATTGCCCTGATCCTGAGTCATCTGTGCCCAGTTCAAATCTTGCGTTGCCAGTGTTGTATTTTAGAACCTGATTCGCTGAAGGCGAATCTATGTTGAACATATCAATTATGGCATTGACGTTGTCAACATTAGTCTTTATGTCGCTCCGTGCCAGCCTTGGTGAATCTGTTCCAGAATCTAGGTTTGATGTTGATGCTTTTGTTCCTGAGGGCCAAGTAGCCATTGTGTGAATCTCCTTTAGTGTTATTTAATTAGATCGTGTCTGTCTTTATAATCCTATAATAGTTGCCACAGGTCAATAGAGCAACACCAGTGCCCATAGGCGTGATTGATATGTTGCCTTCTGGCACCGTG
>Ga0181380_1000353_pt1 | contig 20942 bp, 26 predicted proteins | sample 3SPOviralmetaG_FD_130116 | JGI IMG/M metagenome (GOLD analysis project Ga0181380, IMG submission 130116) | Marine viral communities from the oligotrophic San Pedro Time Series (SPOT) site, San Pedro Channel, CA, USA - 3 SPOT_SRF_2009-08-19 | ecosystem: Environmental > Aquatic > Marine > Strait... | reverse complement strand
ATCAAGATATGAGCGGATAATGTCCACTCCTGTTTCAAACTTTCGTTTGCCAGATTCTAATGTTCGCTCAGAACACGTAAATAATCCCATTGTATAGGGATATGTTGTTTCTTGCACAACCCATATATAGTCTTGAATACCAGTGAGTTGCGTATATACATATGCTTGTAAATCATAAGAGAAGTTAAATACAGATCCTCGAAAAGAATTCACCGATCTAGCACTCTTAACATCCACTATGTAGTCTTTACCCTTAGCATCTAAAAATCCGTGAACAGGCACATCTTTTATAAACCCTGATGCTTCATACTGATATTCAGCATCTGCTAAATACATATCATACATATTTGTAGACTTCAATCTTTTGATCATTGCTAAAGCCTTGTGGTAGTCATCTCCTGATAAAAGTTTTTTACCTTCCGCTCCTTCAGAAAACTGCTGTTTCCAATCTCTATATTTTTTGGTAACTCTAGGGTTCTTTCCGCCAATCTCATCGACAATTTCCCTATCGTCCATAACAGCAAATCTCTTCTTAAACTTATCCTTTTCAAATAAGAGACAATCGTATGCAGAACCAAAAGTTAATGCATCAGAATCCTTGTAGTAAGTACCAGCACAGTAAGCCTCAAAGTTTACCAGATCCTCAACAGCTAATTTAATAGAGCTGTAAGATAACCAACTCTTGCCTGTTTTCTTTTGTAAATCAACAGCAAACTGCATTAGACTAAAGCGTTTAGCTCATTCTTTTGCGCATCTGTAAATATATCACCATACCATTTCAAAGACATTTGGACTGCCTCCTTTTTGTTTCCGTGATTGCCAATATACTCTTTAGCTAAAGCAAACTTTTCTTCGCTACTATCTGCCTGTTTAACAGCTTTCTTTTCTACCTTTTTTGGAGCTGTAGTTTTGCCATCATCTTTAGAAGGTAAATCTTCACCTGCATAAACGTAAAGTCCAAGTCCGTGTCTAGCAATAGCCTTAGTCAAGCTACGCTGTATGGTCTTATTTACATCGGTAGATGTTATGTTGCTCATAGATATAGACTTATTTCTATAGTCCATTACAGGCAGGTACTCAATGTGTTCTACATCTTCAATAGTTACTCCTGTCTTTACCCAAGCTGTCTTGCCATCGGTATGATAGAACATTCCTTCTGCGCTTTCATATATAGTATATATAGCTGTTGGATAGTTCTCCTTAGTTACTTGCCAAGCCCACGCCCAAGACAGATATGTTAGTCCGTTTTTATTCTCGGTATGTTCGTTGACATTAATCGCATTCAATGTTTCGAATACAGACTTCTTCTTAGTGGTTGTTTTAGTTGCCATAATTTGAATTTAAAATTTAATTGATATAAAGTTACTGATTATTAGATGAATAGCAAAATACTATTCTTATTTATAAGATTTCCAGATAGTGCAGAAGCATCCCCAAATCACTTATATTTCGTTTAGCGTTGTTATTTAATTCTTAATGAATAAAAATTAAACGTTCGTTACTTTTTCCGCTAAACCCTGTTTGCTGTTAATCTTTTTGCTTTCTTCTAACTCACGTTCAAGAGCTTGAATTCTGTAAGTTAGAAACGATATTAGTTCTTCTGTGTTGCTGTTCATAATATTTGTTGTTGCGAAGTTACACTACTTTTGACCACATAATCAAGTTTTTCTGTTAATTTATATTGATTCTAAATAATTATCCCATTGGGTATTTATCTAGTTTGCTCTTAAAGGATTTAGCGTCATTTTCTGTCTTAAAAGAAAATAATATTAATTTACTTGACAGATTTCTTATTACCCATTCCTTCTTTCTGGGAACGTAGTCTACATAAAACGTTTTTCTATTGTGTGTTGGCATAGTTTTAATCTATTATATAGTTATACTTTTTGTAACATTCCTCAGAACAGAAAATATCTTCTGTTGGATGGCTACCATTATGTTCACCGCATTCTTCGCAGTACTCTGATACATCCATAGTGTATGGATTGTTTTGATCTAAACTTTCATCGTAGTTCATCGTATGTTATTTAGAAAGTCAATTACTTTATCTCTCTCATCAATGTAGTATTTCAACATTGGGGCATCTTTAGTTAATCCTAAAGTTCTTTCGCAATAATGTATTGACATATTGAGATTTTTCTTTTTCTCGTTATACTCGTCTTCTTGTGTTCTCATTTCTATTAATTTAAATTTAACAATTTTTGAAATATTCTTCAAACAGCTCAGATATTTTTTCGTTTGTATCTAAGCAATCAATTACTTCTCCTTGAGAAACAACATTTACTCCTGATATGGCAACTGTATCCTCATAATTTATTGAGTAAACCTCACAACCACTAAGCATTTTTAAACTGTCTATCGAGTCGTTACTCAAGTTGTGTTTTGATTTAAATTCTTTGTATGTCATTTTATTAAAGATTTTTATGGTGTTTATGAACTTTAGATGCGAACTGCCTGAATTTCTTCTTGCTTTTCATTGTATCTATATCCTTTTTGACAATATCGTCATCACTTAAAGGAATAAACTTAACCTTGTCGTTGATTGGTTTGCTGTTAACAGCTTTCTTTTTTAAAGGTTTTAACATCTCAGGTCGATTCTCTCTAACCCACTCAATATAACCTCTATCATAGGTCTGGACATCTGTCCACTTTTTACCCTTGTACTTTCCTGATCTTAAAATATAATTCATTTCCATTTATGATTAATTAATACTTCTATTATTGCTAGTGTTTCGGAACATTGCTTATTTAGTTCTTCACATTTTTTAAGCTGTTCATTCAGCTTATCTATCTGATCTTTTACATCAATCATAATTCACTATTTTTAGTTGTCGGTTGCCTATCGTAATGCAGAAGCATTTTTGACATCCTAAGCTCTTCCTTAGCTTTTTCAATGTCAAATTCGACAATTTCTAGTTTATAATTTTCAAGTAATGATCGCTTTATTTTGCTTATACTATCCATATTTAAAATGTTTATTTAATTAATGAAAAAAATACATCTATTATTGTGTAGGTCATCACGATGTATACGAAGATTGTTAACAGCAAAAAGAATACTCCTATTGCCATTGTGACCAAGTTGCTGTATGGTTTCATACTCAACTTATAATTGACTCTATTACAGAACATATATATGCAGGAATAACGAATGTTAAAACTATTAATATAAGAGCTACAAATAGAGCTATTGATTTTTCAAAATACTTTATCATAGATATTACTATATATAAGAATACCCTGCATGGCAGGGTACTCTTTAATTAAACTTAATTACTATTCTTATAATCACAATAATCTGAAATCACATCATCAAAGACTAATTTCAAACTTTTTACATCATAAGGTATTTTACTTTTCTTCATCCAATAAGTTATATTTTCTAACTTATCAGTTGCTCTTTTTAAGTGTTCTTTATTATTCATCATCTGTTTTAAAGTTTAAATTAATATTTGGTTTAGTTATAATTTATAATTCATCGATATCATTTTGGACATCATCTATTTTGTGTAAAATTGGATGATCATCTTCTGTAATGTTCATTACTATTCCATATGCCTCATCTAATAGACTTTGTGCTTGTTTTAATTCTGATTCTTTATTCATTGTGTTGTTTTTAAAATTAATATTTGATTTTTACTGAAACAAGAATACCTCGCATGGCGAGGTATTACTTATTATTTAAAAGTCTGTAGCTTCCTCATCTTTAAGAACAGAATCATATCTCCATTCATCATAGCATATAGGAATAATTGGATCTACTTTTGTTAGGTGTATTTCCCAATCTTTCTTTCCCGATCTTCCTTTTATCTGAATTACGGGATCTGGTTCAGTTACTGTATTTATACGATAGTAACATTTATCTTCATTTAATCCTAGTTCTCTAGCTACATAATCCATTTTGGATTCCCATACAGATTTATTATCTAAAAAATTGATTGCAAAGATTCTTGATTTTAAATATGTTCTTCTCTCTTCTTGCTGACTTTTATTTAAAGATGAATATGGGTTGTTGATGCCATAAGTATGTTCCCCAATCATATCCAGACCATTAATGGTATCAGTTCCTTCATTACCACTTTCATAACTTGTATTCACTTGGAATAAATCGAATTGAACTTTTTCTTTTAGAATTGTTTTCATTGTGTTGTTGTTTAAATTAATATTTGGTTTCTACCACCAAAAGTCCGCATATCTCTATGCAGACTGATGGCAGAACCAAACAAAAACTAGTTAATATTTACTGCTTTACCTTCCTTTATATAGTTAACAGCTTTGGTTGCCTGTTGCATTGCGTATATGCACTCATCTTTGGCTTCTCTCAGATGCTTACACCATCCTTTGATATATGCTTGAGAATTCTCCATTGTATCCTCACATTCAATCCCTAATAGACCTGTTAAGTACATTGAGCCGATCTCAGCGACCAACTCCTCCTTTGAATACTCTACGCTACCGAATGATGAAACCTCTTCTAAGGTCTTCCTGTTGAGTCTAGAATTGTGTCCTGTACTATGCACCATTTCGTGAAACAATGTCTTGTAGTAAGATTCTGATCCGATGAATGAATTCATCTCAGGCATATTAATAAAATCATTTGTCTTATTGTAATATGCTCTGTTTTCTCTATGAACAATCTTAAAGTTATTTTCTCTTTCAACAAAGTCCTTAACTAAACTTTCAGCTACTTCGATTGGCTCATTGATAACCTCTACTTTATCTTCTGTTTTATGAGGTTCAATACCTTCACATTGTGATACATTAAATACTTTATAGAATCTAATGCTGTAGGTCTTCCTGTAGCGAAGTGATCCTGTTTTTGTCTTCTCTTTAAGATTAATATTCTTTACATCCTTTGAGCTGATGTAAACATTCTTGACATTATCAAAATAACCGTTGTTCCAAAGGTAAACATCTGTAGCTTTTTGACCTTTGATCACCTTTCCTTTAAGAGCTGATACTTGCTTGAATGTTAACCATTGATTAAACTCGTATCCTTGATCAGCCATAACAGCATTTAACAGGAATATATTAAACCCGTTATAAGCTCTCTTTGTAGTGTAATTGTATGCACCATCAACGAGTCCGTTTGCATTCCTCCACGGTCTGAACCATTTCATACCTTTCTTTTCTAATCCTGCGATTACGATGTCGTTAATTTTATTATAGATTTCAGCTTTCATAATTGTGTTGTTTTAGTTGTTTATTAATGGTTTTTACCACCGAAACCTGACCGCTATTTCAAGGTCAGGCAAGGCGGATAAATAAATTAATTATCCATAAACTGGATCGAAAAACTTTTCGACTTCGTTAATAGTTCGTAAGGCCTTATGTAATTGACGAGATGCGTATAAATTTTGCGTGCATAGGTTTGCAATTTTTATAACTTTTGCACTATCTGTGTCATATCGATACCAATTATTATCGACATAATCTAAAAACGATTGTATTTTGTAGCAATAGTCTTCAGCGATTTGAATATCGTTACCCATCACGTAAAACGAAAGCCGAAAATTTTCCAGCTCTTCAACGCAATTTTCAATTACTTGCTCGAGCGGAATTTCTTCGCCTGACTTTTTATCAAAGTTCATTTTGTGCATTGCTCGCTCATATTTCTGATGAGGCAACCGATTAACTCCTGTCCTTAGTTTATTATGTGGGTTATTTGAAAGTCTTACTTTTTTCATTGTTTGTGTTGTTTGATTATTATTAATTGACATAGACGCTTCACAGCGTTTCGGGTAATAAACCCATCTTCAGTATGCCTTAAAAGAATTATTATGAATATCAATAATTTCTTGTTTCATAAATTTTCCTGTATTTTCAAAAACCTCCTCGACATCTCTACCATAATGGTCTTTTATAAATTTATATCCAATTAACTTCATTTCGTTAATTTTTGTACCAACAAATTGACCAACTTGAAAATTAAAATCTTTTGGTGCTAATATATCAGTTATATAAATTGTTCTAGGGTTTCTATATGATTTTACTGACCATATATAAAATTTTTTCGGGTTTTTTAAAGTGAAATTGCTCATAATTTGTGTTGTTTGTTTGATTAATATTTTGCTAATGTAAGAAAATATATTTTAATAAACAAATTGTTAATAACATATGTATCGCAACTTGATAATCAACAGCTTACATATTGCAACAGATTTACACAAGCGCATCTGATAATGTTCCCTGAGCTGTAATATATATATAAGGGTAATTGGTGGAGGGATTGTTCCGCTTCCATAAGGGACTCAAAAATCATTTAAATAGTTCAATACTTTGTAATAGCTACAGTTATTAGTTATATCTATATGCTACATACAAAAGCTAGAATATTTGCAGAAAATGCGTTTCAAAATGAGGGGGATGGGTTGCAGAATTCGTTTCGGTTTGCTGATCGTGTCGTTATAATATGTATATAATCCCCTCACTAAACATTTCTCAGAAAATTTTCGGGGAACGTCAGAAGGCCAGATATGTCTTGTGATAGAGCTGTTAAATAGCAATGGGGTAACAGCAAAATTATGAATATAATACGCCCGTATACAAATTGGAATGGAGTCTCACTTAGTGTTCTGTCCTTTCGTGCTTGGGGTTTTGAGACCCCCGCACTTCAGTAGTATTTAAGTTGAGAGTTTCGTATGGCGAGACGAGATAGTTCATTACGTGAAGTATTGAGTATCGTTGCTACCTCGCAGTACTTAGACGAAGTTACAACAAAAAAAATTAAGATGCAACCCTAAAGTAATACTTTAAGTAAATCTCTTAATGCTCCTTTCTATGGCAGTTAGCGCAGAGAACTCTGCACAGCTTAATCTCTTCCATAACTAAATCAAAAGAACAATCTTTAATTAAGTCGGCTATGTGTCCTCTTTTGGTAGAAGGATCTATGTGGTGGAATTCTAAACATCGAGTATGGCTCTCTCCACAGATCTCACAACTTAATGTCTTTTTATAATCGTCTAATCTTTTTCTCTTTCTGTTACGATATTCCCTTTTCCTTCTTATCCTTTTTTCCTTACTTGTTTCTTGTTGGTCTTCCATCAAAGCAAATATAAGTTTATCTTTGCCTTATTATGAAGCTAAGTAAAAACTTTACATTAAAAGAGATGACTAGGTCTGTTACGGCTAAGCGTAGAGACATAGATAATACACCCGATGAACAGCAAATAGAAAACCTAACAGAACTATGTGAAAAAGTATTACAACCCTTAAGAGATCTTATGGGGCCTATTGTTATTACAAGTGGATATAGAAGTCCTGCTTTGAATACTGCTATCGGTGGGAGTGCTACCTCACAGCATTGTGCTATCAAGGGAGCTGCGGCTGATATAGATATATGCACAGGGGACTGTGATTACAAGAATGCTGAAGTATTTCATAATATAAAAGATAATTTTGTGTTTGATCAATTAATTTGGGAATTCGGTTCGGAGGAATGCCCCGATTGGGTACACGTATCATATAACTATGGTAAGAACAGAAAACAAATACTTAAGGCAGTAAAGAAAAACGGAAAAACTAAATATTTGAATTATGAAGATTAAGAAGTACGGAAAAGGTGGAATGATGGAGTATGCTTCTGGTGGTATGCTAAAAGCTTTACTTGAAGATCCTAAGCAAAGAGAGATGGCAAAGAAGATGCTGTCTAAAGAATATGAAGGCGGAGGAATGGTTGAGTATGGTGGCGGTGGCTATATGGAGTATGACAAAGGAGGTTATATGAGCAATGAGCAGATGGTTATGGTAAAGGCTGATACATTAGAGGAGGCTACTAAAGCTGTAAAGGCTGCTGTTAAAGCTGGGAATATGACACCTACCCATTACAAAGTAAAAGCTTGTTTCTACGCAGATGAAGACTAAGAAAAAAACAGATCCTAAAAAATTAAAAATAAGAAGGCGTTCTATTAAACCTGAGCCTATGTATGAACCATACAGGATGGCTGGTGAAATGAGCGATGATAAAATTTTAGAAGATTCTTTTAAAGACTTAATCGCTGAAAAGGGAGGAACTAGAGGAGACTGGGAGGATAAATTTGAGGCTATTGCTTATCACGAAACAGGTAAGACAATGGATCCTGCACAAAAACAAGTTGGTGGTGGGCCGGGTAGAGGCTTATATCAATTTGAGTATCTTAAAGACCCTTCTAAATTAGACAGATCAGCAGCGGCAACAGCTGTAAACAGAGCCGTTGAAAGATTCAATGATCAAGGAAGACAAATACCTGAATGGCTTTTTAAGCTACATCAAGAGCCAGCAGACTTCTCAAGGCTATCAAAAGAAAAACAGCAAATACTGCTTATAGCAGACAAACTTCAGGGGCCGGGAGATTTTGGTGATGTTTTAAGTTCAAGTAAAGACTTTTCAGAATGGTGGAGAAAGTATCACCATAAAAAAGACAAAGGCCCAAAAGCTAAAAAATTTAAAAAAGACACTGAAGAGTATCTAAAATTTAGATATTCAACACCAAGAATATAATTATGAAAACAAAAAAAAGAGAAACTAAAAAAATGGTAAAGTCTCCAGAGGGATATCACTGGATGTCTAAGGGCGGAAGATATTCTTTAATGAAGCATAAAGGAAAGTTTATTCCTCACGAGGGTGCTGCTCTTGAGATGCCGTTTCGTGTTGTCGATAAGCATTCTGATTCGAAATAATCTTTTTACCTAAAGGAGAGTCCTCAAAACCTTTGAGTCTTTTCTTCTTAACCTTTCTAGGGCCACCCCTTGACTTATCGGGTCTGTCCTTAGCAATGGTGGATTCGTCATAGTCTGTTTCTACTTTTGTTTCCCCAGCCATAATCCTATACATCTTTGCAATGAACAGCTTTGACTTCTGAGTCAGAGAGTATCTAACTCTATAGTTAAACCTATTCTCATCTCTAAACCACATACTGTCGTCTTCATACCCAACAGCTCTTCTATCAAAGTACTTAAATAAGTAACCCTCACGCACTAGTGGGCCTATCAGTTTATCCTTAGTTTGAAAGTAACTAACCTTTAGCTGTTTACCTAACCATTGGCAAGTAAAGAACTCTAGGTCGTGCATAAAGAACAGGGCTTCTATCTGTCTAGGCTTTAGTGTAGAGTTTTTTCTAGCCCATCGTATGGCTATATAGTAAAACTTAGCGGGAGAGTCTGGTTTATTGTCTAGATATAAGAAATCACGAAACTTCTTGTCCTCTTTTTTGTGGATTCGTTTAGATCCCATAATGAATTGAATTAAATGTATCTTTGTACAAAAGTACTTTATTATGGGAACACTTGCAGGAACAAAGGTAAAAGAGGCCTATACATCTCTCTTAAAACTAGATGAGGGTGTGATAACTACTTCTACTAAGGTGGTAGAAGATGGGGCGGGAAATGACTCCGCTCTTAAAATATCTTCAACAATCGTTGAAGTGGATGGCACATTAAAATTTGGGACAGCACCTACCGCTGGGTCTTCAGAAACTTCTGCTCTGCTTTTAGATTCAAATAATAATGTTGTAAAAAGAACTTTAAATAGTGGTGCGTTCTCTACTGGAGAATCCAACACTGGAACAGCTCCCATTGCTGTATCAGGAAGCAATGTTATATCCCTAAACGCTCCAACAACACTACTTCAACTAACAGAGTCTGATGTAGCTATAGAGGATAGCTTCTTTATATATGACGCAAGTGCAACAGCTCACAAGTACATAACCATTCAAGACTTAAAAGATTATGTAACTACAGGAGTTACAGCAGCTGCTGGTGGTAGCAACACTCAAATACAGTTTAATAATTCAGGATCTCTTAGTGGTTCTTCTATATTTACTTTTAGCACATCTATTCTTTTTTATGCAGGAACTGATTTTGTTATAAGAGAAGGAAGTGACGGAAAAACTTCTACTTACAGAAGATCAGAAGGTGAAAACGTTGCAAATGGAGCTACTAATTCTATTATGTTTAGCATACCAATAACAACATTCAAAGGAATGATGGTTGACTATGTTGTTAATGTTGGAAATGAAACAAGAAAGAGAATGGGTACTTTTTCTGTTATTTGGAATTCACAGAACACAGCAACTGCACCTATATTTTCAGACTCTGTAGCTGTACAACTTGGCGATACAACAACTGGAGACTTTATTCTTTCAGCAGCCATTAGCTCTGACAATTCAAGCATAGATGTGAGGGCAAGCAATGGAGTGGGAGAAACTATGTATTTTAGATCTAGTGTTAAGTTGATCTCAAATAATGAATAAAGAAGAAGAAAACAAGCTTGAATTTTTTATAAAGGTTAGAGAGAAGTTTGAGGATATAGAAGACCTAGCTGAAGATTACGGTCTAAAGAAAGACTTTATGTCTGTAATGTGCGTTGGCCTTATAGAGGAAGACATTTCTCCACTACGCTATAAGGTAAATGCTATTTCTAGTATCTTTGTCGATAATGAAAGTGAATTAGCTTCTTTGATGTCTCATATAGCAAGTTCGTATGATAAAGGCGATGATGACTTTAGTAATATAGACTACTGGCTAAACAGAGAAGGTGGAGATGCTTAAATTTAAATTGAAATGGAAATCATTCGTAAAATTATCGTGGGCAACGACCCACTTAAAGCGATGGCTTACTATGTAGGTCAGAAAGCTGGAGCTGGTGAAGTAAACGCCATCTTATTAGACAGAAAACATTTAGACAGATATAAAGAAAGACGATACGTCATTTATATCAAAGATCAGAATGGAGACTTAGCCTTATGGAAGGCTGTAGAAAACGCACCCGTATTACTTGAATTTGATTGTAACTTCTGATGAGACCACTAAGTAATTTTGTTGTTTACGTTCCCAAGAAAGTGAACGAGACTAAAAAGATAGGAGACGTTGAGATATATATCGAAACTAAGTTCAACGAGTTTGAGCATAGGGTTATGGAAGGTGAAGTTGTTGGCATCCCGGAAAAGTACAAAACGCAAGTAGCTATTGGAGACACACTTTACTTTCATCATCACGTTGTGATAACACCTCAAGTTCTTGATGAGAATAATGACTTGTATCAGGTTAACTACAGTCCAGACGGTGGTCACGCCACACAATCTTATATTGTGAAGAAAAAAGACACGGATGAGATTATAGCTTTAGATGATTGGGTATTTTTAGATCCGATAAAGCCAGAGCCTAAACTAAAAAGTGATATCCTTGAACTTGTATCTTTTGAAGAAGAGGTAAACTATAAAGGAAAGATTATGTATGCTAGTGATAAGATAAAAGAGCTAGGGTTGAAAATTGGAGATGTCGTTTGGTTTACGAAGAACTCCGACTATGAAATGCAAATTGATGATAAAAAACTATGGAGAGTGCTAATTCAAAATCTAACAATAGTAGAAAAGTAAAATTTACAACAGCTAAAGCATCAGTAGATTTAATTAAAGCTATGGAGTCAGCAATTAAGAATATGACTTCAGAAATACAAAAGCCTGTAGATCAAGACCTTACGGGGTCTGCACGTAAAGCAGAACTTCAAGCTATTAAGGATACCGCATTGGCTTGCAAGGAGTTAATTATAGAGCGTCAAAAGTTAGAGGAATTAGTGTCATCATTAGGAGATAATGGTGAAATATCTAAAGAGATAGATTATCGAGGAGGTTTTGCAGAAAAATTCGTTAAAAAATAATGGCGGGTCTTAAAATTATAGACGATCAAGCGATTATTAATGTATGTTTTAATGATACGGAAGGAGACATAGAAGAAATTGCTTGTTTAAACATACAATTACCAAAGAAGCCTAAAAAGAAAGACATACTATTTCACGACCTCCCAAAAAAAGATCAGCATTGGAGAAGGTATGATATGCCTAAAGATTTAAATACTGTAACTTCTATGGAAGATTGGTATTCAGCCCCCAAAGAATTCCAACAAAAGTATGCTCCATACATAGAGCAAGAATTTAGAAGAAGGCGAGAAGGTGTTTGGTTTTACAATAATGGTGTTCCAACATACATTACCGGTCATCACTATATGTTTTTGCAATGGAGTAAGATAGATATCGGATATCCTAGTTATTTAGAATTTCAAAGAAGGCTGTTTATTCACTTCTCTGCTTGCGAGGCTGATCCAAGATGTATGGGTCAGATATACACTAAGTGTAGAAGATCCGGGTACACAAATATGAGTTCTAGCATAATGGTAAATGAGGCTACTCAGGTAAAAGAAAAGCTGTTAGGCATAATGAGTAAAACTGGAACGGATGCTCAGTCGGCAGTATTCTCAAGTAAGGTAGTCCCTATATACAAGTCTTATCCATTTTTCTTTCAGCCTATTCTTGACGGTACAACAAACCCTCGTCAAGAGTTAGCATTCAGAGAGCCTTCAAAGAGAATTACAAAAAAGAACAAGAGTGTTCAAAAGGGCGAAGCTTTAGATACAATAATAAATTGGAAGAATACTGTTAGTAATGCATATGACGGATCAAAGACTCACCTTTTATTCTTAGATGAGGCGGGTAAGTTTGAGAAAGGGATTGATATACGAGAGGTGTGGAGAATACACAGAACTTGTCTTTTGGTAGGTAGAAGAGTTATAGGTAAATCGTTAGTAGGATCTACAGTAAATCCGTTAGACAAAGGGGGTCGTGAATACAGAGACTTATATAAAGATTCAGATCCTTTAGATAGAAACGAAAACGGAAGAACAAAGAGTGGTCTTTACTCAATATTCATTCCTGCCTATGAGGCACTAGAAGGATTCTTTGATCAGTACGGCAATCCTATAATCGATGACCCAGAGTCTATGGTTCTTACCGAAGACGGAACTCCTACGGAAATAGGTGCTAAGACTTTTTTAAAAAATGAACGCAAGGGTCAACAACACAACAGCTATGAACTTAACGAAATAATCAGACAGTTTCCTTTTACTGAAGAGGAGGCGTTTAGAGATTCTACAAAGAGTAGCTTGTTTAACATACAAAAGATTTATGAGCAGACTCAGTATAACGATGATCTGTATCCAAATCCAATTGTCGTAGGTAACTTTGTTTGGGAGAACGGCAAGCAAGACACAAAGGTTCTATTTAAACCCGATGTTAATGGTCGATGGAGAATAAGCTGGTTACCTCCAGCAGATCTGAGGAATCTAAGAAAAGTAGAAAACAACAAGATTGTCCCTCCTAATCAGACGTTAGGGTGTGGCGGTGTTGACTCATATGATATAGATACTACTGTTGACTACAGATCTTCAAAAGGAGCTTGTCATATTTATAATAAGTTTTCTATACAACACCCTTCAAATATGTTCGTTGCTGAGTATGCAAGTAGACCTCCATTAGCAAAAATATTCTATGAAGATATTCTTATGGCTGCTAAGTTTTATGGTTATCCAATACTTATAGAGAACAATAAATATGGAATTGCAAGATATTTTGAGGCAAGGGGTTATGATGGTTATCTTATGGATAGGCCCGCTCATCTAGGAGCAGTTTCAAACCACATAAAGACAAAGACAAAAGGCATACCTTCTAACTCTCAAGATATCATACAAGCTCACGCTCAGGCAATTGAGGCGTATATTCACGATCACGTAGGTGTACATCACGAGACTGGGAACTATGGAAATATGTATTTTAATAGAACTTTAGAAGATTGGATTAACTTTAAGATAGATGATCGTACTAAATTTGACTTATCAATATCTAGTGGATTAGCTCTTATGGCAGCACAAAAAAATGTTAAACAAAAAATTAAAACAGACTTTGAAAGCAAGGTGTTTTTTAGGAAAGTACGCCCAATTAAGCGTTAATTCTTATCTGTATCTTTGTACACAAAGCATTTACTAAATGAATTACACTGGAAGCTCATCAAATTATGAGTCTATTTTTCCTGATCCGTTAGCGGAGCAGCCCAAAAAGCTAACAAAGCAATATGGGTTACAGTATGCTAAAGCGATATACTCTCAATGGGGAGGCGTAGATATTGATGGCTCTCTATACTCCAAAAGGTGGAGGGAATTTGAAGTGTCAAGGGATTATGCAAACGGGACTCAAGATACCTCAATATATAAACAAATACTGTCTTCTTTAGACCCGAATAACGGTGATGGATCTATGCTGTCATTAGATTGGACTCCAGTGCCAATTGTTCCTAAGTTTGTAAAAATTGTAGTAAATAAAATCCTTTCTTCTAAGATGTATCCTAATGTAGAGGCGATAGACCCTTTATCTAGGAGTGAAAAAGACATTGAGAAAAACAAAGTAAAATTATACACGGAAGAAAAGGAAAGACTTAAAGAAATTAAAGCTTCTGGATTAAAAGTAAGGGTAGACCCAGACCAGCTTCCTGATACCCCAGAAGAGGTAGAGATATTCTTAGACACTAACTTAAAAACAGCATCAGAAATAGCTTCACAGATAGGCATTAACCTAACCCTTTCTTGGAATGATTTTGATGAGCGTATCTACAGAAGAAATGTAGAAGATTTAGTTAATGTAGGTATGGCTGTTGTCAAGAGAGAGAATGACCCTAACTACGGAATTGTAACTAAGTATGTAGATCCTGCTTATTTTATTCATAGCTATACTGACGACCCTAACTTTTCTGATATCGTTTATGCTGGACATATTGAAAGGATGTCTATCTCTGAGTTGAAGAGAGTCGCTGGAGATCAGTTTACAGAAGAGCAGTATAAGAATATGGCTAAGACGGTTATGAACCGATATGGTAATAACCCTAACATAATAGGCTCTTCAACATACGATGGTAACCTTGATAGATATAACTATGGATATGACGAGTACACTATACAGGTTATGGACTTTGAGTTTGTGAGTGTAGACAATGTTATATTCGAAAAGAAAGAATCTGCTTATGGAAATATTGGTTTTTACCATAAAGGAAATAAGTACTCAGCACCAACAAATAGTGTTTATGATAGAGAGGCTGTTTATATGCAGAATTCTACGCTATATGGTGGTTGCTTTATCATAGGAACAGAACACATATATAATTATGGCTTAAAAAAGAATGTACCAAAGAATGTACACGACCTAAGCCGTACACGTATGAGCTATAGTGCGATTGCAACAAACATCCGAAGAATGATCCCTAAATCCATAGTTTCTGGAGTAATAGGATTCGCAGATCAGCTACAATTGTCTCACCTCAAGATTCAGCAAGCAATTGCTAAGGCAAAGCCAGACGGTCTTCTTGTCGATATCGAAGGACTAGAAAATGTCCAATTAGGTCGGGGAGGAGAGTTGCAACCACTAGATATTCAAGACATCTACGAACAGACAGGTGTCTTTTATTATAGGAGCAAGAACCCGGAAGGAGGATTCCAGAACCCACCGGTTCGTCCTTTAGATAATACCATCAGAAATATCAATGAGCTTATAGCTTTATACAATCACTATCTAAGAATGATTCGTGATGCTACGGGTATCAATGAAGTTATGGATGGCACATCTCCAAAGGGGGATCAGCTAGTAGGTGTTAGACAACAGCAATTAGCGGCAGGAAATAATGCTTTATATGATATAACAAACGCCTCTTTAGTTTTATACAGAAGGGTTTGCGAGGATATAGTTAAATGCTTACAAATAATTCCTCCTAAGACTATATTGTATCAAGCGTATGAGAAGGCTATAGGTAAAGAGAATATGAGTGTTCTTAGTTCTTTCTCTAAGCTACCTATGTATAATTTTGGTGTTCGTGTCGTTAGCGATATGAATGATGTAGACAAGGCTTACTTAGAGCAAAACATTCAAGTAGCTCTAGCTCAGAAAGAGATTGACTTAGAAGATGCAATTGCAATTAGGCAACTAAGAGATATTGACCAAGCGGAAAGACTACTAGTTGTTCGTAGAAAGAAGAGGATTAAACAGCAACAAGAAACTGCTGCTATGAATTCTCAGATGCAAGCACAGATGAATCAGCAAACAGCGATGGCTAGCTCTCAAGGAAAGATGCAAGAGGAGCAGATGAAAGCTCAGATTGACGCTCAAAGAATACAGATAGAGACTCAGGCAAAAGCTCAGCTTATGCAATTGGAGTATGAGTTAAAGATGCAGCTTGAAAACTTAAAAGGTAACTTTGGCATTGCCGAGCAAAGGATAGAGTCTGGCGTTAAGCAAACCTTAGAGAGCGAGAAAGAAGACCGAAAGGATGATCGTGTTAAAAAGCAAGCTGTTCAACAAAGCAAGTTAATCTCCCAAAGAAAAGGAGAAAGATCTGAGCTTGAGGATGAAGAGAATATTGTAGACGTTCTTCTTAATGAAGAACAGCAATAGGCGAAGGTAACCCGCCCCCTTTCTTTTTGTAAATTTGTGCTATGGCCGTACAAGTAGATTTTAGAATAGCTCCAGAGGATCAGTTTACATTATTTGATCCAAGCACAAAGAAAAATAAAACAGTTACTTATTTCACCTTACTCGCTAAGATACGTGGGGCTGTAGGTGGCAGTGCTGTTGGTGGTGGATTTTCTCCATCCATAACAGAACCTTTAAATAATCAGTTAATAGTATATAACTCTCAAGAAGACCAATGGGAGAATAGAAGTGTAGGTATATTTAATCGACTTATCGTCTCTGGCCAAACAGACGTTGTCGCCTCTTCATTAACGAACTCACTTACTTTCGTTGGAGGAACGGGAGTAACTATAGCTACAAATCCTACTACAGATACTATAACTATAAACTCTACTGTTGGTACTGTCACTAGCGTAGATATGTCTGTGCCTACAGGTTTTGATATAAGTGGTAATCCAGTAACAACATCAGGAACACTAGCTTTAGGATTTGATACTGGTTACAGTCTACCTACAGATGCTACTCAAGCTACTTGGACGGCAGCGTATAATGAGACTATTACCTCTGCTGCTTTTGACACGACAGACGGAGTTATTACTCTTACTAAAAGAGACACAAATACTATAACTGTAGATATAGACGGAAGATTTATTCCTCTTAGTCAAAGAGCTGCTGCTAATGGCGTGGCTACTCTTGATGGTGGTGGTAAAATTCCAACTTCACAATTACCATCTAGCGTATTTCTTTATTTAGGAACGTGGAACGCAAATACTAATACTCCAACCCTTGCTGATGGCACAGGAACATCAGGAGATGTGTATCGTGTTAGTGTTGCGGGTACTCAAAACTTAGGTAGTGGAAGTATATCTTTTGAAATAGGTGATCTATGTATATATGATGGTGCTGTTTGGCAAAAGTCTGATTCTACAGATGCTGTTACTTCAGTAAATGGATTAACGGGTACTGTCGTTTTAGACATTGATGACATTAATGATGTAGACATATCGTCTATCGCTGATGGTCAGTATTTAACTTATCAAGCATCTACTGGCAATTGGGTTAACACTACTCAAGCAACGGCAGATCCCGCATCAAATGTTCTTATTGCTTGTAAAAACACTTCAGGGTCTACGATAAATAAAGGAACTCCTGTGTATAAAACAGGAACTGTAGGGGCAACTAATGTTATTGAGATAGCTCCCGCTGAAGCTGGTGATGCTACTAAAATGCCCGCAGTAGGACTGCTTACTGGAGATTTAGTTCAAAACGGTACTGGTTATGTTATAGTTACTGGAGAACTGTTAAATCTAATTACATCGCCTATTGATGGATCTACTCCTTCTATTAATGACACTATATATGTTAAGTCAAGCGGAGGTTTAACGCTAACAAAACCTCAAGGATCTACTAACCTAATTCAGAATATGGGATTGGTAGGGAAGGTTTCTACGGGTAATTCTGGATCACTAACTGTCTCTTCAATAATGAGGAGTAATGATGTGCCTAATCTACCTACAGGAAAAGTATGGGTTGGTACTGCTACAAATACTGCCGCCTCAAGCTTTATACATTTAGACGAAGCAAATAACAGACTAGGTGTCAATACCTCTTCACCATCTAAAACCTTAGAAGTAGATGGAGATATATCTATTAATACTTCAAGTGGAAACAAGGGTATAAGAATTATTACAGAAGCAACAGCTGAAGGGTATTTAATATTTGGTGATGCTGATGATAATTCAATGGGAGGAATAGCCTATAACAATAACACAAATACTCTTTCTATTGACGCTAATAACGCTGAGAGAATAACTATCCTTTCTTCAGGGAATGTCGGTATTGGTACTAATAATCCCGGTTCATTGCTTCATATAGATGGTAGTAGAACTACAGATCTTTTACAAGTTAATCAAACAGGAACAGGGATAATTGCCAACTTTAAACAAGCAGGAAATAGTAAAATAGTTATAGATAATGATGGGGATTTAGGTATTGGAACCACTTTGCCTAGTTCTAAGCTACACATATCTGGCATAAGTCAGACAGGTACTTCTACTGTCTTTAGAATAGAAAATGACACAAACAATACTAAGTTTCTTATAAATTCAGTTAGCGGAGATTATAACTTGCAATTTAAAAATGCAGGAAATTCAGTAAAAGTACTTTTAAATTCTAATGGCGATTCATATTTAAATGGAGGTAATGTTGGTATTGGTGCTAGTAATCCTCAAGAAAAGCTTGAAGTTGCAGGAAATGTTAAGCTAACTGGTTCAATAATGGACATTAAGCTTATAGAGTCAGATACTACAGATGTAAACAGTTTAATAAGACAACAGACAGGTTTATTTAGGATAGACACGATAAGTGATGATGAAAACACAATAACTAGAAGGTTTACAATAGATAACTCTGATGGTCAGGTTCAGTTAAACTCTTATGGATCTGGAACGCATACAGGCACAGCTGTAAAAAACTTACAAATAGACAGCAGTGGAAACATAATAGAGACCGCTCCAGCGGGGGGTGGAATCTCAGGAGGAGGAGCTGCAACAAGAGTCACCTTTTGGTCAGCGGCAAGTGTTTTAAGCAGTAACGCTAATTTCAATTGGGACAATGCTAATGATAGGTTAGGTATAGGGACTGACGTGCCGGGTGCGCCATTAGAAATATTTGGTACAGGAAATACTTTAAGGCTAGATAGCGCAGCTAATGGATCTAAAGAAATTCTTTTTAGAAATGTAGGTACGGGAACAGCTACAATAAAAACAGATGGAGACTTAAAATTATATGCAGAAGACGCAAATAAAAATATTCTATTTGAAACAAATGGTGGCGAAGCAATGCGTATTAATAGTTCTGGCAATATAGGAATTGGGACTGCTACGCCTACCTCTTTATTAGAGATTAGTAAACAATTATCTGCCGCCTCTACTATAGATTATCCATATACTATTTCTTCAAGAGATGATGGCAATACAATTAACCAACTTGGAGGTGAAGGGGTAGGAATTAAATTTAGAATAGCGGGTAATGACGCAACTACACCCGGAAACAGTATGGTGGGAGCGAGTATTGCTGCAATTAGAGAGGTGGCAAGCGATTCAGACTCTAGCACAGGATTAGGATTCTTTGTTACACAAAATGATGAAACATTAGATGAAGCTGTAAGAATTAACCACGATGGGAAAGTAGGAATTGGAATTGATAGCCCTACTGCAAATCTTGAAATACAATCAGCTACAAGCTCAGATGCTTTTGTCATAAAAGAAGGTACTAACTCATCTTTCAAAATGGAGATAGACAGTAATAATGATGCTGTTTACAAGATGTACTCTAATGGTGAGCAAGGGCAAGTACAAATATCTACTGCTGGAGATAGTTACTTTAATGGAGGTGATGTAGGTATTGGAAATACTAACCCAAGTACTAAACTTCACGTTACTGGAACTGCAAAGTTTACTGGAGACACTAGCATTGGAACAACATCAAGTGCATTTTTACAATTACTTAGAGCTGGATCTAATTATATTGCAGCAAGTAACGCTAGCGGTGAATTAGTTTTTAGAACAGGCGGATCAACCGCAGCTTTAACACTTAACGCTTCACAAAACGCAACTTTTGCAGGAAGTGTTACTACAGCAGGTGCAGTTACAATAGCAAACACATCAGTATCACAAACATCTCCTACAACTCAACTTCTTTTTGATAATAATAATATTGATAACGGTGGAGGTTACAATATTGATTTTAAATCAAGTTCCAATGACACTGCCAATAGGTTTATGGCAAGAATACAAGCATTACGAGGTAGTGGTGCGATAAGCAGTTTAGGATTTTTTACAGAAACAGGATCAGCATTAACAAGAGCATTATTATTAGACTCATCACAAAATGCAACTTTTTCAGGAAATGTAACATTAAACTCAAGATTGACTTTTGATTATGGTGGAGATCATTATTTTGAAGCAGGTACAAATACAATAGCATATAAATCAAGTACTGGTTCAAGTATAATGACTTTAAATGCAAGTACGTCTGTAGCAACTTTTGCAGGAGATGCTCGATTTAATAGTAGAGTAAGAATTGGAGATGTAACCGGTTTGTCTAATAGAGGAACTGTAAGAATAGACACAAGAGGTGATGCCCCAGCAGATTTATTATTTGGTAGAGATACCGCAGGCACAGCTACAAGTTGGAGTGGCGTTTATTGGAGTTTATCTTCTAGAAGTTCTTCCGATAGTAATGCATTTAGAATATATAGAGGAACTTCTCATAGTTCTCCTTACAACTCTGAAGCTGTTTTACTTCAGCTAAATCCAGATCTAAGCGCAACTTTTGCAGGATCGTTAAAGTTAAGTGCTTACGGAAGTGGTACAATAACAGGAACTCCAGTAAAAGCATTAGCTGTTGACTCTTCAGGTAATGTAATAGAAAGAACTCTTGGAGTAAATGGAAGTGGTGTTGCTACTAGGGTAGCATTTTGGGATGGAACAAATTCAATAAGTAGTACTGCTAATCTTTATTGGGATAATACTAATAACATATTAGAACTTGCAGATGATTCAAAGGTTGCTTTTGGTGCAGATAATGATTTACAGATTTATCACGATGGAACTGATAGTTATATAAAAACCTCAATTGGTAATTTAATTATCCAAAATGGATTAAATGATGCAGACATTGCT
>Ga0181380_1000352_pt1 | contig 20949 bp, 57 predicted proteins | sample 3SPOviralmetaG_FD_130116 | JGI IMG/M metagenome (GOLD analysis project Ga0181380, IMG submission 130116) | Marine viral communities from the oligotrophic San Pedro Time Series (SPOT) site, San Pedro Channel, CA, USA - 3 SPOT_SRF_2009-08-19 | ecosystem: Environmental > Aquatic > Marine > Strait... | reverse complement strand
TAATACCTCAAAAGATTTTAGAGATAATTAATCTAAAATAAATTGGAAAAAGCTTGACAACAAAAAGAAAAAATAGTATTATAGTTTTATGCCAAAAAGAAAAAGCACATTACCGACAATCAACAGAATTGCCGATTATTGGGAAAGTCATATTGACGAAAGTTATCTAGGAGTTGATTTCTCTGAATCAAGGCAAAGATGCTGGCGATGCGCATATGAAACAAAATCGCTACAAAAATGTCATATTGTTCCCGAGAGCTTGGGTGGATCAAGTGATCCATCGAATTTGGTTGTTCTTTGTGGTCGATGTCATCGAGACGCTCCAAATGTAAAACATAAACATTTCATGTTTTCTTGGATTTTCTTTACAAGATCGCCATTTTACGAATGCTCTCATCAAACTAAAAACGATGATTTATTTGAATTATTTTTTAATAGAAAATTCACTTCAGACATTTGCCATTTCAATAATATAACTAAAGAGCAGTTAGATAAACATACAAACAGCGATGTTTTCAGAAAACAAGTATCACGCATTTTTGACAAAACATCGACTCATTTTGGGGAAGGTGCAAGAATGAACAACTCAACAAGAACTTGGGTTGAATCTAAAATAGAACAAATATTAATTAAAAATCTTAAACTAAATATACCTGATAATTTTGTAAAACTTAAAGATTTACGATGGAAATAAAACTTGGACTAAGAGGAAGCTCTGACGCAGTAAATCATATTTTAATTAAATTAGATGACCTCACTTTAATGACCACTGAAAACTTATTTCTTGCAGGAGAAGAAAGCAGAAATAAAACAGGAAAAAATATTGTTGAATTATTTAATTGTTTATCACAAGAACACGAAATATCAATCAAAGAAAACATAGCAAATGAAGCCGAGCGAGAGCTAGGGTTAAAAAACGGAGAATTTCAAAAATGGGCGAAATAAAAGAATTATGGAAATATTAAAAATACTGCAACTTTTAATTGGCGTGTCTATCTTATATGTTTGGTTAATCAGATCCCATCGACCTTCTAAATTTAGAGTTGGCAATGCTCTGAACTTAAGAGAAGAGGTTGCCGAAGCTGGCTTGCCGAACTACATTTATGATTTTTCGAGAATTGTAAAGCCTATTTTTGCTTTTTTCTTAATTTTGGGTATACTATGGAATCCAATTACATTGCCCTGCATGGCATTTACTACTATATTTATGATCGGGGCAGTATTTATGCACTTTCAAGCAAAAGATAGTTTATTTAAAATGATTCCTGCCTTGACATTGTTATGTTTTTGCTCTATAATTCTTTTTAATAGTTAAACAATATGGATCAAATAACAGAACTATGGAACTTGCCTTGGGGCGATGGTTTATTATTAACTTTTATGTTAATGGCACTTTACACTTACAAGGTTTGGATAGACAACAAATTTAAAAAATGAAAAAGATTAGCTTATTACTGATTTTAGTATTGACAGGATGCAATCATTCTGCTATACTCAAACCTGAAGATACAAAAGTATCTCGCTCCGCAGATATGCAAGAAGAAATAGATTATATTCTTGCGTTAGACGAAGCATACAAAACAGAAGAAAAAATGTATTTAGAAGAAATAAGAAAAGCTCAAATAAATGACGATGAAATTGCATTTCAGTTTTTTATTAGAGAATATGCTAAAGTAAAAAGATTAGATCTACCTGATTGGATAAAGAAAGAACCTAATTATGTACAAGGGGGAGTAAATATAAAATATTAAAATGATCGAAGATAATACAAAAATAAATAATTATATATTAATAAACACAGAGCTAAAACCTTCTTATGCTAGAATTAGTTCTGCAAAACTTTCTGAATATGAAGTCAGCGTAAAAAACAGAGCATTTAGAATGAATCAAGCAAACAAAAAATATATTTTAGAAAAGGATTGGAAATGAAAATATCAATTTCAATAGATAATAAAGTATTTAGCGTTGAAGATGAATACGGATTTGATTCCGTAGATATACATGAGGCAGTAGAAATGTTCAAAGGTTTGCTTGTGTGTGCAGGATTTCATCCTACTAATGTAGACGATGCGTTCAATACGGAATATACATGGTTTACCGAAGATGAAAGAAACGATAATATGCAAGGTCATTTAAATGGTTCAAATAAATTAGTAAACGATTGGTATAAAGAATGTGAAGAAGAAACTGATGAACTTATTAAGCAAAGAGTAGAGAAATTTCAAGATGATTTATACAAGCAATCACTAAAAGATTAATATATGGAAATAGAACTAAAAGAAACAGATAATGGAGAATTATTTTTTCGTATACCCGAAGAAACCTTAAATAGGCTAGGGTGGAAAGAAGGAGATGATTTAAAATTCGAAGAGAGAAAAGGTGCAGTTTTAATTCGCAAAATAAAATATGAAAGCGTTGAGCTAGAGTTTGATGATGAAGAACTTTTAAAATATATGAAATTCGCACACGAATCAGGAATTACATTCAATCAACTCTGCGAAGACGCAATCAAAGCAAAATTAGATGAAATTGATTCTGAGTAAAATATTATTTTATTTTGGCGATTTAATTAGTAAATTTTTATACTTTAATTGTTTTAATTTTCTATACCCCCTATATAGCAAAATAATGATTTTAAGTTCAGACCTTGATAAAGATGGAAAAACATGGAAGGTAGTTAATAAAAGAAAATTGCATGAGTAGTTATTTCCCTCAAGACAAAGAACCTGAAATTCCTCCAGACACTTGCCCGTATATTAATTTCGTACAAGATGTTTTAGATCAAATAAAAGACAAGCATAAAACAAAAATAATAGAACAACAAATACAACTAATAAATGACACACTTGAATACATTAGAGATTCAAATCTATCTTTAAGAGAGTGCGGAAGATATTGGAAAAAACAATTTCAAAATAAAGGAAAGCGAAATAAATGAGAGGCAAATGGAATCATTCAACAAAGCCATCACAATATGAAGTTTATGATGAAAAAAATAAATTAATATTTAGTGGAACTTTCCATGAAGCCATGAATTATATGGAGATAGAAAATGAATTTATAGATCAAGCATCCTACGATAAGGGTTACGATAAAGGCTTTCAAGAAGGAGCGAATCAAAAAAACAATAAACCCTGCGTTTGTGGATTTTGGAATAAAAAATAAAATGAAACCATTACATAATACTAAAAATTGCAATTACAGAAGGTTCTTGCACAAAAAATTAAAACACGGCAAAATAAGCGGTAAGTTTTATAAGTTTCTTTATAGAAATTATCCCTATCGTTTGACTGCTAGAAATGTAGAATTTATTGTCAGAGAAGTTCTTGATGGTAAAGTCGCAGAAGATAAAGCGATTGCTTGGTTGCAAAAAGATGACAATGAACTTAGAAGACAAAGAGAAATGGCAAAATCAAATTGGGAGTGCAGAAAAAAAACTCAATTTAATTCTTGACATGCAACAGCTAATATGTTATCATTAATCTATGCCTTATATAGCAAAATCAGAAAAAGATAAAATAGACAAAGGTTTATTAGCCGTACATCTATCAGAACTTACCAACGCAGGAGCATTAAATTATGCTATCCACCAAGTAGTTGCACAATATATTTTGCAAAATAAAGAAAGCTACCAAACATACAATGATATTGTAGGAGTTTTAGATTGTGCAAAAATGGAATTGTATCGCAGATTGATTTCAGATTACGAAGACAAAAAAATATCCCAAAATAAAGATGTATCCCCATACGACAAATGAAAGAAAAATTAAATGCAGTTAAAGATTTATTCGGGTTGGTTGGAGTATGTTTTTTGTTGACTATTTTCCAAATATGGTTCATACTAACAGGTAGAGAATAAATTTAAAATGAACGAATACTTATACAATATGTTAAAAAGTTCCGCTGAAGCGGATATAGCAAAAGCAAAGTTAAGCCTTGATCTACTCGGAAATCACGCAGTAGGAATTGGAGATCACTCAACAGAAGATTATTACAAGAATGCAGAAGAAGCTCTTTCGCTTCTAGCTGATGCACAAGATAGATTAGATAATCTCACAAAATTTTATGGCGAGTTAGATGATTAGCCCTCTATCTATGCAAGAAGGAGTGACTTTTGGCGGTCTTAAAGATTTTGACTTGACAAATATCGCAAAACTGCTATTATGGAAGTCTAACGCAAAAGAGTTTACCCTAAAAGTCACGAAGGATATTGACGATTACCACATAAACATTGAAATAAAAGAAATTAAGCATGAATAAATTAGAAGAAGCAATGGGCAGATTAAATCATATCGAGCAAGATATAGAAGCAATGATATATGCAATCGGAGATTCTACTCGTAGATTTACAGAAGATGAGTTATTAAATATGTTGATTGGAATGAATCAATTACATAAAACTCGCTATGAAATGATGTGGCAAGAATATGAAGTTAATAGAAACAAATACGATTCGCAATACGAACAAGCAATAGCACAATCTATATAATATGAATTTGCAAATAGATAAAGAAGTTGAATTACTTATTGTTGATAAAGCCTTATCGCACATAAAAAAAGTTGAGGTTAATCCTGATTTTGAAACTGATGGAGATAATTTTGACTATTGGAATAGCGTTCCGTTAAATAATGGAAGGTTTATTGACTATAATATTCACGAAGCAAACTTTGGAGAAGATTCTGATGATTATGAGTGGTTCTGTTCTGCATACGATGTTGACGAACCAAATGAAGAAAACGAATATCACCAAATAAATACCGATGTAACAAAACTTTTACTCAAATACAAAGACGGAGAAATAAAATATTATGATTGATTTTATTACATTATTAGTTATGATTATGTTTTTAATTTTTGCAGTAGATATTCTTACTAGCAGAAGATGAAAAAAACAAGATTTAATTTATTAGAGATAAAAGACTTTTTCACAAATAAAGGTATTGAATTACGACATACTAAAAAACAAATAAGGAAAAGAGTATCTTATAAATTTTGGAGACCAATTGTTCAGCAAGTCAGTTCAAATATAAATACATCCGAGCGAAATAATGTCGTACAAAAAATATGGAGAGAAATGGATGATAGGCATTGTTTTCATACGATGACTCAATCTATTTATGATTTAGAATCTCTTGCTTTATGTACAGAAGATTATGACAATGGATGTTGGAGAGAAGAGTAGAAGATATGTATCATTTCATATGTTTGAAACATTTAAACCTAATTTTCAAAATAATATAATGGTTCAAGGTCTTTGGCATGAAGTTGCAGGTCAAATAAGATATGAAGCACTTATGGCAGAAGAAGACGATGGAACTCAATTAAGTTATCTTTTTCCTGAATTTGATCCTGAATCTGATGAATTTGACGATTATCCTATTGACAAATAAATAAATACATGATATACTAAATACTATGAACGAAATAATAATGCAAACTTTGGAGTCTTTTCAAGACTCTCAGATTAATTTACAAAGCGAATCTGCTCGCAAAATATTAGCAAATAAGTTAGAAGAAAATTTATTTAAACATATAAATGAACTTGTTGAAGAAGCGGTGAGCGTTATAACTAATTTAGATTAATGAATAAATATAATGTCAATGATAAAATCAGCGTGACGATGCAAGCAATTAATTTAATTTACTCTCAAATAGAAAAATTAAACCCTTCCATCGAACAATTAGACGAAATAAATAAACGACATGAATTATTAATTGACCAAGAATTATTTTGGAGCAAACAAGATAATCCGAAAAGATTTTTATATGACTTACAAGAATTCGGTCATTGGTTATATGAATATTTAGACCTTAAAAAATACGAAAACTTAGATATAGATTTATGAATATGAAAGATACAAATAATTGGCAAATAGTTTCTGCAAGTGAAGTAGAAGAATTTTTTTATCAAGATACAGACGAAGTAGTAAATGAAGGAGATGCCGTTGGAATCGAAATAGACAACGGAGATTCAGTAGATTTAGTTTTATTTGGTAATCTTTATTGGAGCGATCAGAATTTATACTAATTATGTGTAAATATTTATATGGTTATACCTACATTCAGAGATTTATTAAAAGGAAAATCATATAAAACTATCTTTAATCAGATATATAAAACTTATCTTAAAAAAGAAAAAGATCACAAGGTAATAGAACTTTCCCTTGATATACATAATTTAATAAAAAAAATAAGACAATCTCAAGAAAAAAACAATATAGCTAAATCATTCATTCTTACTGAATTAGAAGATGGAGAGTATGATGCGAATTTTATTGAAGAAGAAAGCGATGAGATATTGTCATTAGAAAATCTAAAAGTGGAAGATATAATAAATTTAGAAGTATTAGCTCCACCAAAGTTAAATGAAATAGAAATACTAGGACATATTATTTGGCATTATTATGGCAGAACAAAAGGAAAGATTATATGAGTTTCGCATAGAGTATATTAGCGGAAATTCAGTAGGACACAATTACCATTATTATATGGCTCATAATGCAGAAGAAGCATTAGAATATCAACACGAAATGATGGATGCCAAACATTGGAATATTAAATTAGTAAAACTAGAAAGAAAATGTCCATTCTCAAATAAATGGATTGACGAAAGTGATATACTAAATAATGAACATGGATGAATCAATAGTTGAACACATTTATTATGAGCGAGGAAAAAACGACTCAAAAGATAATTCTACGAAAAAAAATTTACAGCTATGGCAAGATGGGTATGACAAAGGATTTGCTGATGCTCAAGAAAAATTAGCTAAGTTATTCGACAAAAAACTTTCGGAAGTTCTTAAAGAAAAAGACTTTACATAAAAAGCTTGACAAGGAGTTTCGATTCTGCCATACTTAATAGCATGACAGATTTTATTGCAGACATGAACGCTTCTATTGCGAAGCACGAAAAAGAGTTAGCATCACAACCTCGCAAGGGTATGATGGTCTATTTAGATAAAAGCACTCCAATTTTAGTTCAATACGCTAGTGCGGAGAGTTTCAACCAAGCAAAGTCAATGACTTCAAGGAAGGGTCAATCTAGTTGCTTGCGTAATGTTTTAGATGGCAACGGAAGATTGCAGTAACTTTTTTCTTGACAACCTTTTTAACCTATATTATAATAGAGTCTTGTTTAACAGAAAACCTAATTGAAAAATGATAATTGAAAAAACACAAAAAACTATTGTTCAGTCGCATGATTTTGATTCTGTAAATTGTACGATTGATGCAGAAGATATGCGTTATGTTGCCTCGCTCTTGCGAAACAACTACTCTAACACTCGCCTTGCGGTTATTCGTGAGATTAGTGCTAACGCACTAGATGCGAATACAGAAGCAAATTCTAAGCGTAAGATTGAAATTGTATTGCCAAGCAACATGAATCCAACTTTTTCGGTTCGTGATTTTGGCGGTGGATTAAGTCAAGAAGATGTTTTTGGTTTGTATTCTAAGTATGGTAAATCAACCAAAAGAGAATCGAACAATTATATTGGTGCATTTGGTATCGGTAAATTTGCTCCTCTTTCTTATGGAGATAATTTCACTTGCGTATCCTATCATGGTGGAAAGAAAACATCATACAATATTTTTGTAGATGAACATGATGATACCAAGATTGTAAAATTGCATGAAGAAAAATCTTCTGAACCAACAGGACTATCTATTGAAGTTGCAGTCGCAGAGTCAGATATTTCTGCTTTTAGAGAAGATACTGCAAAGTTTTTCAGATTCTTCTCGGATGAAGAGATGCCGAAGTTTCTTGGTGTTGAAGATAATTTTATCGAGAAGAAAGAATTCGCATTGTCGAGCAAAAACAATGAATGGTTTTTTCTTCAAGACGACTCTTATCATTATGGTTATGGTTCTTCTCATATCATAATGGGTAGAGTTGCGTATCCTCTTGATCCACAATCTATTCTAGTTGAGAATTTCATCAAAGACGATTCAAGAAAACTAGAAATCATTCGCAACTTACTTAAACAAAGTAATTTTTATCTGCGATTACCTTTAGGTGCAGTAAAATTGCATCATAGTCGTGAAGCATTAGAATACAATAAGTCAACGCAAAAAACTCTTGTGGAAGCATTAGTTAAAACTTGCGAAGAAGTACAAGCAATCGCAAAAGAAAAATTAGCTAATTCCGAAGACTTATGGGAAGCAATGAGAAACTATGCTAGAATTGTAAATTCAATGCCTCATCAAATGCGTTCTATTTTCGAGAATTCTTTCACATGGAATGGGTTGCAAATTAATTCATCTTCTTTTTACAGAGGTCATCAAGACCATGAGGATTGCATTATTACGCAAACAGATCGAGAATCAGACAAAGATGCGAGAGATGGATTTAGGGTTCGTTCGCAGAAAACAAGTCGTGTTCATTGTCAAGATAATTCTTTATTTCTCATTCAAGATATTGAGTCTTCTCATGGCAACAACTTGAGAGCAAGAACTCTATTCGCAGAAGATTCTGAACTCGAAACCATATTCTTTATCTATCCAAAAACCAATGCAATTAAACAAAGAATTTTGTATGATGATTGGTGTTTTGACATGATAGACGAAAAGCATATTAGATATACTTCTCAAGTAGAAAAGCAAAAGCCATTGCGTAGTGGAGTACGCAAAAGTAATGGTAGTCGTGCAGACATTCAGCTATTTGAAATGAGAGATAAGGATTACATATATCGTAATGCAGACTATTGGAAAAGTGTTGATGAAGATATTTCTAAACTGCAAGGCAAGAAAAAATCCGATGGATTAGTTGATGGAAAATTTATTTATGTTCCTATCAAAAATTACAAGATTGACATTGAAGGAGATGCTATTGATCTTGATATAATGCAGAAAAGAATGTTGTTCATTAGACAACACGCAGAAGAGAATTCGCAAGAAAAATCTTTTCGATTATTCGGTGTTCGTAGCGGAGATGTATCTAAATTAGATTCTGATTCTTGGGTTAGCATCACAGATTTTTTTGTGCAATTCGCAAAGAATTACCTCAAGCAGAATCTCAATCAAGCGAAGAAAGCGTACAAAGTAAGACTTGTGAATGACGATGGAAAGAAACATGAGATAATGAATCTTCAATATGATATTGGCAAGATTTTTAATAGTGCGTCTCTTCGCTTAACAGAGCATTTTGACAATAACCATATACTATGTCATGTACATGATGATATAAAGTCAATCGTGCATAATAACGCTAGTAGCGTGTGCGTGAAGTTGGTTAATTATCTATCAAGCAATCACAAAGATTGGCTACAATTCAATCTTGATAGTGGCTTTACTGCAAAGCAATTCTATAAAGATATTAATTCAATTAAAACAAAATATCCAATGCTAAAGTATGCTTGCAAAAGTGTAAATACCTATGGATCAAACGACAAGGAGACAAATGAAGATATTATCAACTATATTAAAGATTGTGACAGAATTTAACTTGACAACTATTCAATTATAAACTATAATTATTTACTATGAAGAAAGTACCATATACATTAAGCGAAAATTCACTAACGATCTTTTGGGATGGCAAGCCATATACGCTTCGCAAAGATCATCCTAATTTCACTCTTGCTCGTAAAGCAATTTATGATGCTAGATACGAAGACCTTGGAGATTTAATTGACATTAAGAAGTCGGTAGAGAATTTTGTCGAAGGAGACATTGAAGTGCGTGACGAAGTAGTTTACTACAAAGGTCATAGACTACATGGTGTTGTTGTCGATAAACTTATCGAAATGCTTCGTAACGGCATGAAGGATTCTGCTCCGCTTGTAAATTTCATTAAGCGATTGCAAGCTAATCCAAGTGCTAATTCTGTTAATGAACTCTATACATTCTTGAGCTACAAATCATTGCCAAGTGATGAAGATGGTATGGTTTTAGGTTACAAGGGTGTTCAAGGTGACTATTGGTCACAAACAGGTAATGCGGATACTCTTGTATTACAAGGCAAGACTAATGGTAATCATCAAATCTTCAACGGAGTCGGAGAGACTATCGAAGTCGCTCGTAGATGTGTTGACGATAACAAGGACAATCATTGTTCTTTTGGTCTTCATGTTGGTTCATACGATTATGCTAATAATTGGGCAGGGCAAGATGGTAAATTACTTGTCGTTAAATTTGATCCATGTGATGCGGTATCAGTTCCAACTGATTGTGACTTTCAGAAGTTGCGTGTTTCAAAGTACGAGGTAGTGGCAGACATTACCGATACTAGAGTAGAGCTAAATAGACCTGTCTACGAGGCTAATAAGCCTATCTATGGAAGCGTAGAAGATTCTGATTCAGATGAAGATGAGGGTCGTAGTGGAGATTGTGGTAGTTGCGATTGTTATGATGAAGATGAAATGTCTTCAGATGCTTTAGCTATAAGAAATTATATAGAGAATAAACATGAGGATGGTGATTATCCAAGTCTAAAACAGATTCAAAGCAGAATGAAAGGTTCTGAATTAACTTGTGGGGAAATACTTGACATTGTTACTGATCTAGGGTACTATGTTTGTGAAGAATTTGGTAGACCAAGATCAATGTGGAGAGTAGAACCAATTTAATTAAAAGAAAAATTATTATGAATAACACTACAACAAATACAAAGTTGCTTGATGTAATATCTCAAGCGAATGAAGCTCAAGTCGATTCAGTATGGGCAATCTTGAAATACAAAGAGATTGGTATTTACCGCAAGATTGCTTGTATGTGCGAAGTTCTCGGACTTGATCTTCAAGAAATTCTGAATGATTTACCACAAGATGAAGAAGGCAGAATCTTGGATTATAAGACTCGTCACATGATCCATGATACTCTTATTGGAGTCTCGTAATGAGGTTCACCAAGGCAAAGGCATTAAGCCTTTACTTGGGACTTAATAGAAATACTGAAGAATTCAGAAAGCAAATAATCGTTCAAGGGTTCAACGAGATAGATCAAGGTAGTTATAAGTCAATTTACTCAAAAAATAAGTTGGGTTATGTTATCAAGATTGCTCGTTCCCTTAACGATGAATTTGCAAAGTTGCCAAGTAAACTAAAAAATTTTTACATTAAACCATATTATATTGACGAAAGAATTGTGATACAACAAAGAGCAGATACAGAAAATTCAGAAGAAGCAAGAAACGATATAGCTGACTTAATTGGACAAGATTCTTGTTGCGATTACGATATTTGGGAAGGAAATTGTGGGTATCTAAATGGAGAACCTGTTATTTTCGATTTTGCCGAGATATAAAACATTGATAAACAAAGACTTAAATTAAAAGAAAAAAACTCTTGACATTCCTTGCGAATCTGTCATACTTATAATCATGAATATTGCACAAGATACATTGAAAGATAAAGCTCTCGATTTAGTCGAGTCCATCACTCCTGTTAAAAACCTTCTTGAAACCGCTAAAGCAGAACGAGAAGAGAATCCCCACAAAGATGTAGATCAATTCTTTGCCAATCTTAGATTTGGTTCAGTCAAAAGTGAGACTGATTATTGGACTAATCTTATTCCTCAAGACGATTCAGAAATGTTTGCTCGTTGGGTATTTGCAATTATGAGCGTTCATACTACTTGGGAGAGCAATGTGCGAGGTTACGAAGTTGCCATGAGTGATCTTTCTTGGACTATATCCAAAGACAAGCTCAAGCAAATGATTGTTAAAGCTAAAGTAGGTTTGTATGAGCGTAGAGAGCGTGGATTATGGGAGTTAGCAACCAAGTTTCGTGAAGACCCAAACCAATTCAAGAAACAAGACGATGAGACTTGGCAAGAATGTCGCAATCGTTTAATCGGAAAAATTTATGGGTTAGGTAACGCAAAGACAACTTATGCTCTTGCACTTAGCTACCCAACTGAATCACAACTTTGTTGCTTAGATGTTCATTTGTTGCGTTTCATGGGGCATGATCTATCTAATGGTCATGCAAGTAGCCTCAAGGTCTACGAGAAGATGGAGAACGAGTGGCTTGCTCGTTGCAACAAGTATGGCATTTCACCTAATGTCGCAAGAGAGATGTATTGGAACAAGGTTCAAGGCAGAAGAAATTCTCGCTATTGGAGTTACTGCTTAGAAAGATAATTTATGAAAGTTACAAAGTACGAAGTAAACGCATTACAAAAAGTTTTAGATTGTATCCACCACTATATGCTTATTGGTCACATAGAAGATGAACATTCAAAAGCGGAATGGAATTCAATTAGGCGAGCGGTTCGCAGAATGGAAGTTTTACATGAAAAAATGAAGGATAGTTTTTTAAATGAATAAGTCATACGAAATCGAAATAGGATTAACATCCGAAGATATTGAAAACATTTTAAAGGATGAAATGTCAACGCTACATTTTTTACCAACAGAAGAAACTGAATATGATGAAAGAATTAGTGTTCACATCAGAAAAGTAGATGACGATGCAACATTATCAGAGTGCATGAATTTGGTTGTTGACAAGCTCAAACAAGTTTAGTAAGATATTAGAATGACAAAAGAATTGACAGAACAAGATTATTTTTTAGATCAAGTCGCAGAACTTAATGAAGATGCGATTGTGTTAGAACCTCAATCGACTTTCAATCGAGCAATCATTGGGTTTGATACAAACGGAGTGCTTATTTATTCGGCAAACAAGATCATTGATGCTCTTAGCAAAGTCGATGGAATGACTACTGAAGAAGCAATAGAGTTTTTCGAGTATAACACACTTGGAACATTTAGTGGAATGGATAACCCAAACAAACCTATATTCGCATACGATGAGTTTATTTTCTAAAATTTTTAATATTTTTAAACCAAAGCCAAAGTTGAGCAAAACTCAATTAAACAAAATTATTCATCAATCTATTTCGAAAAACGAAAGGTTGTTTGAAAATCTTGGCGATGATATGGATTACGATGGTATGGGTAACTATGGTAGATTTCCACCAATAGAAAGTGACGATCACCCAACATACGAAGAGGTTATAAAAGAATATGAATCACAAAATTCTAAGTAAAGTGCAAGAAGAAAAAGATAAAATTAACGACTTCAAGAAACAGATTAAAGACTTAGAAATGGAATTGGAATTTCTTTATGTGAGAGAGCCAAATGAGGTAAGATATATTTCTGATCTTGAAAAGAAAGTAGATCAATTATACGAACAATTAGATGCAATTATAGATAATGAGTAAAGAAGAAATAGATGTAGATGATATGCGGTATGAACTTGCAGAACAAGAAGCAATGAATATGAATGTTGCTGATATAGTTAATTTACTTATCGAAGGATACGAAGGATTAGACAACATAGCAGATATAGACATAATCGAAGAATATAATAAAGTATTTAAAGATAAGTCTTGACAAGATAATCAATCTAGTTCATGCTTAATTTATGGAGAAAACATACAGAAAGATGCTATACGAAGAGTTGCAAGAATTAGTATACAACGAAAATTTTAAACTAGATTATGCAAATGATATTCTTACATTGTTTGATGATGAAATCGAAGATGGTGATAGCGAAGCAACTGCATACAACAAAGCAATGCAAGATATAGACAATATAAAAAACGGATGTTGGAATTTATGAAAATTACGAATAAATGGGAAGAAACTTTTGAAGTAAATGTTGGTGATTGGGTAGGATTCAAATGCGACATTGAACAATGCGGAAGAGTAAAAGAGATTCAAAGAAGAGGAGCATTGATAGTTGAAAACAAAAATGGATTCGATGGAGACTATATTGGTGGAGATACCGAAGCATTGATTGGATTCGATGAAGTATGGAAAGAAAATTATTAAACAAAATTAATTATGAAGTTAACAAAATATCAAAAAGCTAGAATGTTGGAATATGGTTGGGATGTTGTCGAAAACGAAGTTGATGGCGAGATTCAGAATTGTTCTTGGATCAGTCTTGATGCAGAGGATGGAATCATCTATAATGATGCGATTAAACTTTTTGGCTTGACAGGAGACAAAGAAGAGATTAAGCTATTGGTTGTAGGCACAATAGAAGAATGAACTTAGAAGACAACATAGATATTATTTTTAACGAAGCAGAAAGTAATGCGTTGGGAGAAAACAATTACGATTTGCTTGAAATTATTGAATCAACAAAAGTAGAACTATTAAACTTAATTGCACAAAAAAATGAATTATTTTAATCACAAAAGAGTAAATTGGAAAACATGGAGTCCACAGGATATTGTATTTAAAAGCAATCAACTAATGAAAAAAGTTGCACCAAGCGAAAATGTTTTATCTTGGAGTAGCAAATCAGATCGTGACAGAAAGATGTGCGAGAGAACTAAAGGTAAGTTAATTACATCAAAAAATTGGCAAGGTCAAAGCATAACTTATCATGGTGGAGAGAACTACAAAGGTGTTATGGTTCAAATGAAAGACGCTAAGAGTGATTTTCCATCATTCAATATTGACTTTATTGACCAAACAGAAAGATTAGATAGTGTAGGTAATCGCAAAAGTGGACTTGATGTTCATGTTTACCTTAATTCATTTCATAACCCTTGGCAATGGGATAAATGTCCTACAACAGGTAATTGGGTCAAAACAAACACAGGTCATACCTCTCCATTACGAGAAGGTTATCGTATGTGCTATGGTGGACAAGGAGACGCAAATGCTATGGACTTTGATGAATTTCACGAAATGATTTGTATTACAGAAGCATTGCGAGATTTTCTTATTGAAGTTATAATTCCAACTAAAAATGGAGAAGTCCTAGACCTAGTTGCATGAGAATTTTCGTTAGTTCAACTATCCTTCTCGCATCAAGTAGCCAAACTGATCTTGATTTTGCAAAACGCAACAAGTTAAAAGAAATAAAAAAATGATAGAATTACCTGATATATTTTATGTAATCAATATATTAACAGGGTGCATTTTAGTCTTGCTATTTTTTTTGATTATGACTAATATAGACTAATGAGTTATTCAATTATAGAAGGTTGCGTAAGGCAAAGTTTAGATTTACCAATAGAAGAAGACATGAGAGACGAGATTTTAGTTGAAGAAAAAATTTTAAAGAATAGAAAGAACCCATTGTTTGTAGTAACATCTATTCATGCGGAAGCAATCAATAACATGACTCGCAAGAAGAGTCTTGACGAAGTTGATCTTCAATGCCTTAAAGACTTAGGTTTTGCGGTTGCTTATAATAAGCTTGACGAGAATGGAGATAAATGCTATATTAAACATAACACAAGAACATTTAAAGAATACATGGATCGAAAGAAAAATTGAACTTTAAGTATAACATAACACATACAATACAAGACAAAGAAGAAATCATAGGATTCCATTCAAAGAAGAACATGATAACATACTTAAATAAAAACAAAAATTATTTAAATACATTAAATCATGTTTATTTGAATTTTAAAACTATCAAACTACCATTAACACAATCAAGTTGGAGAATATCAAAATGCAAGAAATAATAAAAAAAATCTACGAGCGTATGCACTTTTGTGCAAATGCACACACAAATTGCCAAGCTACCGAACATCAATACATATTAGAAATTAGTTTATTGAATGAAGTTTTAGATCAAATAGAAACATTTCCTTGGGAAGATCATCAAGAAGAACTTAATTAAATGATTATAGATGTTACAGAAGAGTCGCAACTTAGAGAATTACAAGATGTTCTTATAGAATTTTATAAGATCATGCCATACAAGCAACTAAAAAAAGAAAGCGAAGAAGGTCAAAGAGCTTGCGAGGCATGGATTGACTCATGGTTTTTTATGATTTCTAGTGGGAATGGTAAAATCCTTGCTCTAAAAAAAGACGATAAATTTATAGGTGCAATAGGCTTAGTTTTCACTCCTAGCTTAGAAGATGGAGTTATAACTTGTATGGAAGCATTTTGGTATGTTGATGAAAAACATAGAGGACAAGGATTAAAATTATTCTTGAAGGGTGAAAAAGTTGCGAAACAAATGGGAGCAAAAAGAATGGTAATGATGTATCTTCAAAACTCAATGCCTGAAAAAGTTAAAAGCGTTTATGAAAGAATGGGTTACAAGTATATACAGACGAGTTATTTTAAGGAATTATGATTTATTTTATAGATAATTTTTTATCGCAAGAATTATTAGATGAGTTTTTGCAAGACGATTCTGAATTCTTTGAGTTTCCAACAGGAGATAAAAGTTTTTGGGTAAGATTACCTTCAGATAAATTTAATCAATATGTTATATCAGAAATTGAAAGAATAGAAAATAAAAAAGTAAAAAATATTCTTTCTTTTTTTAGAGAAGCGAAAGAAGGTCAAGATAATGATTGGAGAATTCATAATGACTCCATCATTCTCAATGAACAACCTGATAGAGCAATTGTTCTGTTTATGGAGTCAGAAGAATCTGAAGAATTGAATGGTACTGCATTTTGGGAGCATAAAAAATATGGAGACATTTACAAAGGCAACTCTACCGAAGAATATGATCGACTACTTTTGGAAGAATCAGAAAAAAGAGATTCGTGGACATTAAAATCAGTAATAGGTTATAAGCAAAATAGATTATTATCATATCCTTGCAGATATTTTCATAGCAAATACCCAAAAGAATTCAAAGAACCAAGAAGAGTATTTGTAATGTTTTACAAAGTTAATTAAAATAAAAAATAAATATTATTATGGCAAAAAAAGCAACAACAAAATCGAATACCCCAAAAGAGCAAAGTGCAAAACTATATCAAATCTCGAAAAAAGTCTCGCACACAGGTGGATTACCTCTTGTCGAGTCTTTAACAAATAAAGGAATAATGGTAACACAAAAAGTTAGAGATGCACAAGAACGCAGAAGACAATCGCAGTAATTTATTTTTGCAACTAACAGAGCGTTGGCAAGATGGTCAATATGCTCAAGTAGCTGAATACATTAGGCATGACATTGTTTTTTCAGATCGAGCTAATTTAATAGATTTTTGCGTATATTTATCTAATTATCTCGGCATGAAAGAATTGCGAGTATTACAAAAGTTAATTTAAATGCTTGACAAGCAAAGCGAAATTTCGTAAGATATTAGTATGACAAAGAAATTGCAGACACTATACAAAATCGACACTAAAGGTAAATTGCGTGAATGGACTATGCACATTGATGGTGCATCATTCTACGCAGTCAAAGGTCTTGTAGATGGCAAGAAGACAACTGATAAGCCAACAACTACAATTGCCAAGAATGTAGGACGAGCAAACGCAACTACTCCACAAGAGCAAGCATTATTAGAAGCTAAAGCTAAATTTCAAAAGAAATTAGATAGTGGATACGCACTTAATGAGATAGATGCACAGAAAAAAAAGTTCTATGAGCCTATGCTCGCACACAATTACAAAGATCGTAAAGATGAATTAGTGGGCAAGTATCCTGTTTTCTCGCAACCAAAACTCGATGGTATTCGTTGTATTGTACGCAAAGAAGATGGAGAACTCGTAGGACGCACTCGCAATGGCAAAGAGATAGAATGTATCCCTCATGTCCTAAAAAGCCTAAATGGGTTCTTTCTCGCCTATCCAAACGCTATTCTCGATGGTGAACTATACAACCATGATCTGCGAGACAACTTTAACAAGATTACATCTCTTGTTCGCAAGCAAAAACCAATCAAGTCAGATAAGATGACTGATAAAGCATTTGACAAGAAAGTCGCAGAATACAAAGAAAGACTATCTGAAGCAGAAGATACAATACAATATCATGTATATGATGCACCAAGAATAAATGATACAATAAATGAATCACAATCATTTGATTTTAGAACAGATGAATTAAAAGCACATCTAACACAAAATAAACATATTATATTAGTTGAAACACTAGAAGTTTATTCCAAAGGAAATTTAGATGATTTATATGGTCAGTATCTTGAGCAAGGATACGAAGGTCAGATGGTTCGCAAATCATTATCTGCATACGAAAACAAGCGTAGCACATCTTTATTGAAAAGAAAAGAATTTGTAGATGCTGAATATAAAGTTATTGATATTGAAATCGGTAATGGTAATCGTAGTGGAACTGCAAAGCATCTCGTATGTTATTGCGATAAGACCAAGCGTACATTCAATAGTAACATCAAAGGTTCATTTGATTACCTCAAGGAGATATATGATAATCGCAAAGAATATATTGGTCAGTTAGCAACCATTAAATACTTTCAGCTTACTCCTGATGGTATTCCTCGTTTTCCTTATGCAATCGCTTTTCGCAATTACGAATAAGTAATCAATATACTCTATTACATATACAATATACATATAAACATATATAGATAAACATATATTACATATTATACTATATATCATATCAATAAATAAATTAAATTTAAAATAATATTAAAAAATATTGAATTATATAAGGGAATGATGGTGGAGAGAAGTGGGTCAAAGTGGGTCATTAGGGAGTACGCGACTTAAATATATAATTTTATTTGTATAATTAATTCTTGTAAACAAAAAGAAAAAGCCTAAACCAAAAAGAAAAAACACTTAATAATATAATATAATTTTTATAGTAAAAGTAAAAACAATAAAAAATAAAATAATGAAAATTTTAATTCAAATAATATTAAATACAAGGCGACAATTACAAAAAATATTTTATCAAATAAAACGCATATTAAGGTTAATTATACAAAATAAATCACCAAATAAAGCCGAGTTAGAAAAAGTCGGTCGAAATTCTCACGGATTTCCAACTATTTTGAAATAATTCTAATCTAAGTCATTTATTTACAATAATTTACAATATAATTACATTTATTCTTGACAATTCTCAATCCTTGTATTATAGTATATAGCATATTATGAATGAAAACGAATCAAAACCTAAGTACGATATACCTGCTCCACCGCCTTTAACGGACGAGATGAAGATAAATGCGTTTAAAAGCATTATAGCTAATCCACCGAATGAAGAAATAAAGAAAGTAGCAGAGGAAGAACTCGCTAATTTAACAAAAAATAATAAATAATTAAATATGGAAGATCAATTGCAAAAGATAAGTGGCGAAATATGTAGTATATTTAATAATAAGATAGAATCACTAACAGAAAAACAAGCAGAGCATTTAAATTTATGCAATAATAGTATGAATTTTTATATACAATTATATGATCATGATAAAGCATTATGGAATGCCCGCGAAACACTTAAATATTTAAAACAAATAACACAAAATGGATGATTTAGACCCACAAGCAATAAGAATGTTAGAGTTGAGCGAGTTAATTGTAAATAAAATTTCATTAAATATAAGTAATTTTGATAATGAACAAATAAGTAAGTTAGAAACAATGCAAGAGACATTAGATTTTCATCTTGAGCAAGACAATATAGATAATGCAGTTAATGAAGCAGAACATTTAAACACTTACCTTGAAGAAATATGCACATCAGAAGAGAAATAGATAATTTGCTCGATGAAATGAGCGAAATAATAGTAAAAAATAAAAAATCAAATAAAGATAAAAGTCAATTACAAGAAATAAAAGATAAAATAAGCCGCAAAACCAACAACGGCAAATATGCGAAGGGTATGTGGACTGACTCACCTGAATTTAATTATATAAAAATATGAAGCAAATAAACTATCGAAAGCACGGCATCGGCAAGAAAAAGTTAGGCAAAGGTCTCCGAGGATATAAGGGTGGAACAGGTATTCCAACAGGGGCATTTGGAGGAAAATCAAAATTTCTCAAAAAAAAGCTTGACTCTGAGTCGTAGTATGTCATAATAGAGTACATCAACCATTAATTGCGAAAGGAAAAAACTATGAGTATTGCAAAAAACGCTAGAGCATCACAAGTCATGAGTGACATTAAGAACGGCAAACACACACCTGTTAATCAACAAGGGAAGTTTGCGAATTACGGATCAGTTGCCGAAGATAGTATCTATTATTCTACTATGTTGGCACAGAAAGCAGACGCTGAACGCTTGGCGAGAATCGAGCGTAGTAAAGCAAGACTAGGCAGAAGATCATTTTTTGCATGATAAAAGATGCAATAATAAATAATACTATACTTAATACAATAAATTATTAAATACAATAGTAATTTGCATGATAAAACAAGCTAAATAATATGATTGAATCACTATCTCCTAATGTATCAATGTTTGCGACAGAGCAAGAGCTTCGTAATGAGTTAACTCCAAAAGAATATGTTTATGTTAAACTCGCGAAGTTAGATGAGCATATTACTGATCTTCTTCACATGACCGAAAAAACTAATGGAGAACTTAGTATGACTGCATCAAGCAAATACAATTACATCAAATCAATACAAGAAGACTTATTAAGAGTAAACAGAAATAATTGCACATGAAAATTAATATTTTTAAACAACCGCACGAATGGACTAACGAAGAGATCGAACACCTCTACGATACAAATTGGAACATCACATTAGAACAATTATCTCTACTAACAAATAAAACAATAGAAGAATTAAAAAATTTATTATTACCTGATTAAAAAAATAAAAAAAACTCTTGACAAATAATCAAATATAGAGTATAATAAGGGCATAACAAATTGAGAAACAAACTCAAATAAATCAAATAATCGATCTTTTACATTTTAAAAATAAGTTGGAGTTTAGGATGTCATTCTATTGAATTAGAATTTAAGTCATCATTTCAATTTGTTTTGACTTTGGAAGTTCTCGACGGAGACTTCCTGTGGGTGACTGAATAAGCTCGTCGTGAGCGAGCTAAGGTACGCGATTCTCTGTGGTAGAGTGCTGATGGGCAAATGTCTGAGGCAGGACAATCACCAATGTCTAATCGTTGTAGGAAGTAGGTAAACACGAAACTGATGTTCACGCCGAAAACTTGAGGGTATACAGGAATCCCTCCCCACTTCAATTTCTTAATCATATCCCTCCAACCCTATCCAAGTAACCCTACTTGGGTAGGGTTTTTTTTGGGGTTGACAAAGC
>Ga0181380_1000350_pt1 | contig 20965 bp, 28 predicted proteins | sample 3SPOviralmetaG_FD_130116 | JGI IMG/M metagenome (GOLD analysis project Ga0181380, IMG submission 130116) | Marine viral communities from the oligotrophic San Pedro Time Series (SPOT) site, San Pedro Channel, CA, USA - 3 SPOT_SRF_2009-08-19 | ecosystem: Environmental > Aquatic > Marine > Strait... | reverse complement strand
GTAATGCCTCGACAAAAGGCTATAAGTAGGACTACGACAGGTAAAAGTCCTAATTATCGTAAGACAAAAGACGGTGCAGGTATGACCCCAGATGGGATTAAGCGACACAGGGCAGCTAATCCAAAATCTAAGTTAAAAGGTGCAGTGACAAAGAAAAAGAACTTGACTGAGAAAGAAAAAGCTAGGCGTAAGTCATATTGCGCTAGGTCAGCAGGTCAGATGAAGAAGTTTCCCAAAGCAGCCAAGAATCCTAATAGTCGTTTGCGGCAAGCTAGAAAACGATGGAGATGCTAGATGGCACTTACAACATTCGCAGAACTTAAAACAAGCATAGCTGATTGGCTAAACAGGAGTGATTTAACTGCTGTTATTCCTGATTTTATTACGCTTGCCGAGCATCAGATGGAGCGTGAGGTTCGGCATTATAAAATGATAGAGCGCAGCAATGCCAGTTTAGATAGTAGATATAGCCAAGTGCCGAGTGGTTGGCTTGAGACAATCAGGTTTACTTTGAACACAGGTGATACGCATAGGTTGGAGATGGTAAGCATTGATGATCTTAGCGCGAGGCGTGAGACTAATTTAGATACTGCAGGTAGGCCAAAGTATTACGCGCATGTTGGTGATACGTTTGAGCTACACCCCACACCCGATACATCTTATGCAACTGAGCTTGTGTATTATGAAAAGATTGATCCGTTGTCAGATAGCAACACCTCTAATTGGTTGCTTGATACAGCCCCAGATGCATATTTGTATGGGTCATTATTGCAGGCTGCACCTTATTTATCTGAAGATGAGCGCATTCCTATATGGACAGGACTATACGCAGGGGCAGTTGCAAGCTTGAATAGTTCTAGCGATAGAACGCGACAATCCAGTGGCAATTTAAGAATGAAGATAGCCGCTTACTAAAATTAAAAAAATGCGCTATAGTGTGGCGCAGATGCATCTAATGGAGTGATTTATGAGTTTTAGCAATACATTTGAAACGCATGTTTTAAACTATGTGTTTACGACAACAAGCGTAACGCGGCCTACAGCTTGGTATGTTGGCCTATTTACTGCAGACCCAACCGATACTGGATCAGGCGCAACTGAAATATCTGGTAATAGTTATGTACGCAAGGTTGCTGCATTTACTGTATCAGGCAATGCTGCAACAACATCAGGCGCGATTGAGTTTGCTGCTGCAACGGGCTCTTGGGGCACGATAAGCCACATTGGTATATTCGATGCATCCTCTAGCGGTAATTTAATTGCGCATAGTAGTTTATCTGCATCAAAAGCGATTGGCACAGGAGATGTTTTCCGTATCCCTGCTGGCGATATAGACATTACGCTTGATTAATGCCGTATAGATCAGGATTCGGCATTGGCACATTTGGCACTGGTGTATTCGGTGTTACAGGTGCTATTGACGGTTCTGTAACGGCAAGCTTAACGTCTAGTGTTTCTGCAAGTGCACAGGTTATTAAGGTTGGTGCATCTACAGTTGCTGCAAGTGCAAGCATTACTGTAAGTGCTGATGTTGTAAGTGATGCTCTGATAAATGTTTTTCTTACGTCTAGCGTTAGTGCAAGTGCAGAAAAGTATGCACAATCAGATGGTTACAGGACAGGCTATGGTTTACGCACCTACGGCACAAGCATATATGGTGAGAACCAAAGCGTAGAAGCTGGCCTTGTTGCTATTTCTGCAACTTCTAGCGTGACAGCGAGTGCGAATGTAACGGCTGTTGGTGCTGCTACAATTGCTGCAACATCTAGTTTAACTTCAAGCGGTGAGTTTAGCGTTGTTGGTGCAGTGACTATGGCGCTTACTTCTACAGTTACAGCAGGTTCATCTGTCACACGCAACGCAACATCTGCTATTGCTATTGCAGCAAGTTTAACTGCAAGTGGTAGATTAAAATGGCAAGATGATGCAGAACCTACGGATACATGGACAGATGCAACAGATGATGGTATTGTTACGTGGACGGACTCCCCTGTAAGAGAGGCAGCATAAGGATAGGATTATGGCAGATACAACGACAACAACTTATACCTTGGTGAAACCAGAGGTAGGTGCTTCAGAGGACACATGGGGTACTAAAATTAATACAAATTTAGATTCCATTGATAATCTACTAGACGGCACAACGCCAGTTACAGGCATAGACATAAACTCAGGCGCGATTGATGGCACGCCCATTGGCGCAAACTCAGCAAGCACTGGCGCGTTTAGCACAATAGTTGGCACAACGTTAAATCTAAGCACTGGCCTTGCGGCTAATCTTAGCACAAATGGCTTTGACCTCGTTACCACATCCAACGCAGATTTAGATTTAGCGCCCAACGGCACTGGTAAAGTTGTTGTGCGAGGCAATACAAACTCAGGCAAGATTGTGCTAAACTGTGAGAACAACTCACACGGCGTAACTCTTGCAAGCCCACCACACAGCGCGAGCGCAACATATGAAGTGGCACTGCCAAACGCCTTGGGCTTAACAAATGCAAGCGCGGTTGTAACCACAGACGCAAATGGTGTGGTGGGGTTTGACAACGGCACAACTGAAGAAAGCACAGTCGTAACCTCTAGCTCCAACGCAGCTACAATAAACCTACGTGATGGCAACGTGTTTACACACACCCTCTCTGAGAATGTAACTTATACGTTTAGCAACCCTGCTGCATCTGGTAGAGCTTCAGCTTTTATCTTGAAGGTGGTGCAAGACAGTAGCGCAAGAACAATCACTTGGCCTGGAACTGTTGACTGGGCAGCAGCAACTGCACCCACGATAACAGCTACAAATGCAGGGGTGGATGTGTTTGCTTTTATTACGGTGGATGGTGGTACTAATTACTACGGCTTCACTCTAGGTCAGGCGATGGGATAATAGTATGACAGCTTCTAAAATAGTAGCAGCAGCGGCCTCTAGTGCAGGAGGTGGCGCAGGGCTTGATGTAGATGAAGTTTTCAGCACGTTTTTGTATGAAGGATCAACAGGTACTGCTCAAACTTTTGTAAATGGTGTTGATCTTACAGAAGGCGGTCTGGTCTGGGGTAAAGCAAGAAATAGCGATAAATCTCATTGGTTGCACGATACTGAAAGAGGTACTGAAAAAGTACTACGATCAAACGCAGATAGTGCAGAGGTTGCAACTAGCAATGCAGGCGTAACTTCATTTAACAATAATGGTTTTACAGTAGGTAACAGTAATTACTGGAACGAAAATCAAACTGGACTTGACTACGTAAGTTGGACATTTCGCAAAGCCAAAAAGTTTTTTACAATTGTTGACAATATTACAATGCCGTCAAGTGGTTCTGTTGTAGTAAATCATGACCTTGGTAGCAGACCAGGCATGATACTTTTGAAATGTAAAGATGATAGTATTCCCTGGTATGTGTACCACCAAAGTAATGGACATGGAAAATGGCTAGGGCTAGACAGCACTGCTAATGTGCAAAGTTACACTTATGTTTTCCAATATATTACGGACACTTCTTTCAGTACAAGAACAAATAGCCCTGGAGATTATATTGCCTACGTTTTCGCACACCATGACGGTAGTGACTCAGATTATGGTTCTGGAGACTTTGGCCCAGACAGTGACCAAGACATTATTAAGTGTGGTAGTTATAGTGGAAATGGTTCTTCTACTGGCCCTGTTGTTGATCTAGGGTTTGAACCTCAGTGGCTTATGATTAAGAATGCATCATCAAGTGGCCCTTGGGTTATGTTAGACAATATGAGAGGTTGGCCTGTCACAGATGATGTTACATATAATGATCATATGCTTTGGGCTAATACTAGTGACGCAGAGTACACTACAGTAAAACGTGCAAATATTACACCAACTGGATTTCAAATCAGGCAAAGTAACAGTCAAGTAAATACAAACGGCAACACCTACATCTACATGGCAATACGCAGAGGTCCACTAGCTGTACCAGAAGATGCCACTAAGGTTTTTGCTCCAAACTATTATGGCACAAGTGGCTACGTTGGATACTTAGGCGCACCTGCGGATATGAGTATGCTTGGCTATCTTAGTGGTAACAGTCAAAACGCTGTTGTTTATAGTCGCTTAACCCCAAACAATAAAGCATTAGTTACCTCTAGCACTGGTGCAGAGATAACAACAAACAGTAGTTGGGATAATATGCTTGGTGTAACTCCTGTTGGCTCTACACTAAACACTTTAATCTCATGGACTTGGAAAAGAGCACCTGGCTATTTTGACGTTGTTTGTTACACAGGTAATTACACTGATGGAAGAACTGTAACTCATAATTTAGGTGTTGCACCAGAAATGATATGGGTAAAACTGAGAGATACTTATTCTGCTGAGTGGATGGTGTTTCACAAAGATTTAGCAACAAATCATAACTTAATTCTTAATAGCACTGGTGGATCATCAGATTACAGTGGTCGAGTAAGAACTCCAACAGCTACAACATTTACAGTAAGCAATGATACATCTGTTAACAGACAGTCTCCTTTAACCTACATAGCCTACCTGTTCGCTACCGTAGCAGGTGTATCCAAGGTGGGAAGCTATACTGGAAGTGGCGCTACAAAAACTATTGACTGTGGGTTTTCGTCAGGTGCGAGATTTGTTTTAATAAAACGCGCAGATGCTAGTAATGAATGGTATATTTTTGACACCGTTAGAGGAATAACAACAACATCCAACGATGGCGTATTAAGATTAAATTCAAATCAAGCACAATATACTGAAGCAGGTTGGGTTGGCTACGATATGATTCAACCAGATAACTCTGGATTTAAGCTGACAAGTGACTCTCAACTGAACGCCAACACTGGAACATACATCTTCTACGCAATAGCGTAACAATCAACTGACAAAAAGGAGTATCAACTAATGTCAGAATATCGTGAAAGAACAACAGGCGAAGTTAAAAGCCAAGGTGAGTGGAGGGCAGCCTTTAAGAATATGTCTCTGCCTAGAGTATGGACAAGTGGCGTCTGTGACGCAATGAATATTGATCCAGTACTGGCAAGCCCTGCTGCTACAACCACAGCATACCAAACAAGTGTGCGTGATGGTGTAGAGAAGAATAGCAACGGTGACTGGGTTGAGAAATACGTAGCTAAAGATATGTTTGCTGATACCACAGATGATGATGGTGTAAAGACAACAAAAGCTCAACATGAAACTGCGTATCAGGCAACGCTAGATGCTAATACTGCAAGTGCAAACAGATCAACCAGAGACAGCAAGCTTGCAGAGACAGATTGGCATGGCATGTCAGACGTTACAATGTCTAGCGAAATGACCACGTATCGCCAAGCCTTGCGAGATATTACAGCGCATGAAAACTGGCCTAATTTGGAAGATGCTGATTGGCCTACGAAACCTTAATGGGGGAGACATGGTAGATGCCTTTAATACCCCTACAGATACCAAAAGGAGTGTATCGCAACGGCACTGAGTATATGGCTCAAGGCAGGTGGCGTGACGCAAACCTAGTCAGATGGCATGAAGATGCCTTGCGTCCTATCGGTGGTTGGCAAGAGCGTGGCACAGTAGATTTTAGCGGAGCAGTAAGAGGGATGCTTGCTTGGGAAGATAACTCAGGCAATCGGTATGTTGCTGCAGGTATGCATGACGCGCTAAAGGTCATGACTTCTGGCAATGCGATATATGACATAACGCCTACTTCTGGATTTACTTCTGGCAGAGTTACAGCGTCAACTAACGCAGGCTTTGGCGGTGGCACATATGGTAATGAGTATTACGGCACGCCACGTTCTGATACTGGTGTTATCCAAACAGCAACAACTTGGTCATTAGATAACTGGGGTGAGTATTTACTAGCTTGCTCTCCAGATGACGGTAAAATTTTGGAATGGCAGCTAGGATCAGGTGCAGATGCTGCAGCGCTAGCTAATGCACCAACCAGCAATACTGCCATGATGGTAACTGAAGAAAGATTTGTGTTTGCGCTAGGTGCTGGGGGCAATCCTAGAAAAGTTCAGTTTTCTGATAGAGAAAATAATACGCTATGGGCAGCAGCAGCGACCAATCAAGCTGGTGATATTGAGCTACAGACAAACGGCACAATCTTGGCTGGATTAAGAACCAGAGGACAAGCGCTTATTCTAACGGATCAAGACGCACATTCCGCAACATATCAAGGGCCACCCTTTGTATATGGCTTTGAGCGTGTTGGTACATCTTGCGGATTAATCGCACCCAAAGCAGCAGCTTCTATTGACGCTGGCGTTATCTGGATGGGGCGCAGAAGTTTCTTTATTTACTCAGGTGGTGCTGTAACAGAGATACCATGCGAAGTTGGTGATTATGTATTTAGCGATATGAACAATGACCAGCGCAGCAAGATAGCTGCTGTGCCAAATTCACAATGGAATGAAATATGGTGGTTTTACCCCAGCAGCGGCTCAATAGAATGTGATCGTTATGTCGTTTATGATTATGTAGAAAACATATGGACAATAGGTCAGCTAGATAGAACATCTGGCGTAGATAGTGGCGTGTTTAGAGAGCCGCTATGGGTTGACGCTGATGGCGATGTTTTTGAGCATGAGATCGGTCATAGTTATAGTGGCGGAACACCATTTGCAGAAACAGGCCCGATTGCGATAGGTGCAGGTGACAGGCTAATGCGTGTAACCAGCTTAATACCTGATGAGAAAACGCAAGGTGACGTAACGGCAAAGTTTAAAACAAGATTTCATCCAAACGCAAGCGAGACAGAGCATGGACCATTTACCATGTCTAACCCTACAGATGTTCGCTTTACTGGTAGACAGGTTAGGATGCGCGTTGAGGGTGCAAGAAGTGCAGATTGGCGTGTTGGAATTATGAGAATAAATGCCAAAGCTGGTGGGCGCAGATGAGGGTTATCCCACCAATTACGCAAAACCTATCGCAATGGGGTGAGAATCTAAGACGTTACCTTGCAAGCGCTCTTAATCAACTAGATGCAAAAGACGCTAGTTCTGTGGCTGCAGAAGATGGTGTTATTTTGTATGATAGAGTAAATGGTTACCCAGTTGTTAGTAAAAACGGCGAGTTTAGGCAGATTGTTTTAGAAGATGGGCATGGCGATTTTTATATTAATTCAGATATAACAGCCGCAAGCCCAAACACAGAGTATCAGCTTACATACACAGCAGAGGCGAGTAATTCTGGGATTACTTTAGGAAGTCCTGCAAGCAGAATTGTGTTTGGAGAAGCAGGGCAATACGTCATAGCGTTTTCAGCGCAAATATCCTCTACATCTGCAAGCACTGTTCATTTTTATTTCTGGCCTAGCGTTAATGGCACAGATATAAATAATAGTGCAATGACTACAGCTTTACATCAGAACAACGCTACTCTTGTAACGTCACGAACTCAAATTTTTACGGTAGCGGCAAATGATTACTTAGAAGTAAATTGGATGGTGGACAGCACAGATGGTTTTCTTAATGCCACCGCTGCGTCTTCTCCTGTTCCAAATATACCTTCATCTACATTATCTATAACGAGGCTGCACGGATGAACATGTACTCACAAATAACCGAGATAGACAGATGCCAGCCTTGGATAGAGGCAGCGCTTGAGTATTCTGGCGGTACACATAGCCTTTCTGATGTGATTAATGGTATCACTTCTGGCAAGATGCAGTTGTGGCCTTCTCCAAAGGGGTGCATAGTGACAGAAATTGTGGTATATCCTAGAAAAAAGATGTTAAATGTGTTTTTAGGTGGTGGTGAACTAGATCAACTTTTGGATATGCACAAAGATGTGATAGCATGGTCTAAAGCACAAGGATGCGAAGCTATAACGATAACAGGGCGTTTTGGATGGAAGAAACCTTTAAAAGCACACGGTTGGAAACCAATGCACGCGTCATTTATTAAGGAGATCGAATAATGTCAGGCGGTAAAGGCGGTTCAACAACTACAAGCGTTGAAGTACCACAGTACATTGAGGATGCGGCTAAAGAAAACTTACGTAGGGCGGAGCTCATAAGTGATTTAGGGTATGTGCCTTATTACGGCCCAGAAGTGGCTGCATTTTCTCCACAGCAAGAAGCAGCATTTGCTGGCACTCAGCAGTTAGCTGGTGCATTTGGCACACCTACATCAACGGACATGGGTGTACCTGCACCACAAACTTTTGCAGGTGGTGTGCGAGGTTATTCATCGGTCCCCATGTTTGAGCAATCTTTATATGAGCTTAGCAGACGTAGACCAAACCAATTTGCTGCAATAAATGATATGTTTATCGACCCAGGTGCGCCTTTATATGGATTGCCCCCAGTTGGTCCTGTCGTTCCAGGTATTCCAGGCGGTCCAGGCGGCCCAGGTGGTGGTAGCCCAGGTGGGTCAGGCCCAGGCGGCGGCCCGAGCGTCCCAGGTGGTGGCGGTCCGAGCGGTCCAGGCGGCCCGAGCGGTCCAGGCGGCCCGAGCGGTCCGAGCGGCCCAGGTGGTCCAGGCGGTCCGAGCGGTCCAGGTGGCCCAGGTGGTCCTCCAGAGGTTCCCGTGATCCCGTATACGCCGCCAGAGTTTCCAGTGCCTATCATTCCATTTTTACCAGAAATTCCAATTTTAGGAGAAATTTTTGGGCCAGACCCAACGCCTCCGATTGTGCCGTTGAGTGAAGCCCAGCCTGGTGACGCTATTGCAGAGACGAATTTAGATGCACTAAACGCAAACCTCATTGGCACTGGTTTTGAAATACCAGACGTGCCAGGGCAAAAGTATCAGTTCTACAATCCTGACATTGATTATTTAAATCCAGATGGCACGCCTCAGTTTATTAGCCCAAGCACAGCGCAATACGTCGGCACGCTAGACCCAAGTGCAGAGGGTTTAGAGGCAGCACAAATTGGTCAAGAGTATCTGCGAAGTCAGTCTGGCGCAGAAGGTCTTACACCTATGGCAGATGATTTTTACGATGGTATTAGATCAGCTAGTGATTTTCCTGTAGGTCTATCAACGCAAGGTTACGATTTTTCAACCTACGCAGACCCATCCAAGCAGGGTCGTAACAATACATTCACAAATCCATTTGGATCAAGCGTAAGTGTGGGTTATGGCGCAGGCCAGGTTGACCCTGCACTTGCAGCGGCGGCAGGCTACAATACTCCTGAGCCTGGTGTTTTATCTAGCATTTTTGGCCCTGCAACCCCAGAGGCTGAAGCAAGGCTTGTAGATGAAATAGCGGCTAGAGCTGCAAGTACTGAAAATTCAGCGCAAAGAAGGGCAAGCGAGCTTAATAGCGCAATTGAGACATTTGGCGGTCAAGCGTTGCTTGACGAGGGCACGAATTTAGCTGGGGATCAAATAATGGCTCTTGAGCGTCAATTCGGCACGTTAACAACTTCAGATGTAGTAGATCAGGCTAATTTAGATCAGAAAAGCATACCTACTGGCAAAGGTAGTGTAAAAGAAACTCGCAAGGTTTTAGATCAAGCGGCTCGTGACGGCAATTTAGGAGCTTACGTGGATAGCTTTATGGAAAAATTTGGCGGCAACTTAAACACTTTCCAAGAGAAAACAGGAATAAGTAGCGCAACTCTAAAAGACATAGAAAAAATCGCAGCAGCGAAAGGATAGTAAAATGGGCGCAGCAGCACCAGCACCAACAATGGCAGCACAACCTGCAATGCAAGCAGGCGCAACGTATCAACCTATGCCAATGCAGCCACAGCAGGGTTTTAATGTAAACCAAGCAGCAGCAGGGGCATTGCAGGGTGCATTAGGTGGTACGCAAAGAGCAATGCAAGCACCTCTTAATGTTGGCGCATATATGAACCCATACACAAGCCAAGTTATTGATAGAACCCAGCAAGACATAGAAAGGCAGCGCCAGTTAGCATCTCAGCAGTTAGGCGCAAGAGCAACTGCAGCAAATGCATTTGGCGGCTCAAGGCAAGGTGTTGCAGAGGGTGTGCTTGCAGGTGAGTTCGGCAGAATGGGTGCAGATGTTGCAGCGCAGCAACGTCAAGCTGGATACGGACAAGCGCTAGACACTGCAATGCGTGATCGCGCTGCACGCGCTGCTGCTGCAAGTCAGCTTGGTCAGCTTGGCGGTCAAGCATTTGGCATTAGCAGAGATATATCACAGCAGCAAATGCAGCAGGGTTTAATGCAGCAAGCTCTAAATCAACAGCTTATAGATGCTGCAAGACAGCAATACGCAGGCTACACAGGATCACCAATGGCTTCACTAACTGCACCATTGGCAGCGCTTGGCGTTGTGCCTAATCAATCTACAACGACGCAATCAAGGCAGCTAGGCTTGTTTGATTATCTTAAATTACCGTTTATGGCGGCTGGAATGGGGTGATAGAAATGGCAATACCACCAAAAAACCTAAGTTTTAGCCCAGAAGATTTAGCAGGTCAGGAGCGCAAAGCAAAAAGACAGGACCAAGCAGGTGCTTTTGCAAGCTGGCTTAACAGCATGACTATAAGACCAGACCCTAACCTACCTGCACAGCTACAGGCTGCTAGGGGTGAGAGGGTAGAGGGCTTACGCAAAAACCGCACAGTCAATATGCTAGAGCAAGCTGGGCAAACTGAGTTAGCTAACTTGGTCAAAGCTGGCACACTAGATGCAAAATCTGCAGCGTCACAGATGTTTCAGTTGGCTGCAGAGGAGAGACAGTTTGCGAGACAGAAGGAGTTGGCTGGGCTTAAGGGTGAAAAAACATACCAATATCAAGCACTTGCAAGAGACTTATTAAATCGAGGAATAGCTAAAACTGAGAAAGAAGCCTTGCAAATGGCTTTAAGCCAAACAAAAGCGGGCACAACTGTAAATGTGGGTCCAACAGGAGCGCCAGTGGGTAATCCTCCTAAAGACACTGCATGGGCTAGAGATGATCAGGGAAATGTAAAGCTTGATGATAGGGGTGTGCCAATTGCATTGCCAATACAGGGAACGAAGCTTTTCGATCAAACCAGCAAAGTTTCTGGGCAAGAAGAAAAAGTTGAAGAAGAAACTATTGTAACAAGCGGTGTTGTAATTGGGAACATTGATAAAATTAGAAAAAGAATGGAAAATTCATTTTTACCCACTACGGGAATATTTGGTCAGGCTTTGCGAAATGTGGGGGGAACGGCAGCATTTGATATTAAGGCTTTAATATCTCCAATTCAAGCAAGTATTGGCTTTGATAGGCTGCAAAGAATGAGAGACGCAAGTCCTACGGGCGGCGCGTTAGGTCAGGTTAGTGAAAGAGAGCTTGATTTGCTTATGTCAACGCTATCTAGCTTAGATCAGGCGCAAACAGAAGGTCAGTTTTTGCAAGCGTTAGGCCAAGTTGAGAAAAGATATACTGATATTATTGAAAAGTTTAATGCTTACCCAGAGGAAGCTATGAAGGCAGCAGGCTACTCGCCTTTAAATATAAGCGCTAGTGGTGGCGGTCCTACTGGTGCGTCAGATGATGATTTATTAAAAAAATATGGTAGTGGCACCGAAGAACCAGAAGGGTAGCAATGGCAACGTATGAAGAATATATGAATGCGGCAAGAAACGCAGATGCTGCTGGAGATGAGGGTGCAGCTAGAAAACTTGTTCAAGCTGCACAAAGGTTAAGAGCAGAACCACAGCAAGAAGTTTCTACTGCAGTTGATGTTGCTAAATCTTTAGGAAGTGGCCTTGTAAGGGGTGGCATAGCATTAGCAGAAACGCCAGAACTACTAGGTAGGCTTGGTGTAAGGGGCTATGAAGAAGCTAAACAGTTGCTTGGCGGTGAAGTTGAAGAGGAAACTCCAATATTTGACACCGTTACAGGCCGCACTTTAAGAGAAGCAACCACAGCAGATGACTACCAAGCGCAAACCACTGCAGGTAAATATGCTGGCACTGTGGGTGAATTTTTACCTGCTGCTGTCGGTGGACCTGCTGGTTTATTAAGGCGTGGCGCTACGGCTGCTGTTGCTGGTCTGGGTAGCGAGGCCGCAGGTCAGGCAACTGAGGGAACTAGCTTAGAGCCAGTTGCAAGAGTTGTGGGCGCATTTGCAGCGCCATCAGCTATTTCTGGAATTAAAAACAAAACAGTGCAGGCTTTAACTAAAAGATCAATAGAAAAGCCAAATGTTGAGACAGCAAAGGCTGCAAAAAATGCAGCTTATAATGCGTTTACTAATGCTGGCGGCAAAGTAAATGTAAATATGAATGAGGTAGTTTCTAAAGTTGAACGTGCTATAGACGATTCCGATGTTTTTATTGATTATACTACTGGCACAAATCAGTATGTGGACGCTGCAAGACAGGCAATTATAAAGCACACGGGGAAAGAGCTTAATTTAGCGCAGGTCGATAAGTTAAGAGCAGCTCTTGGCAGAACATATAAGAATAGTGGATTTGATCCAAAAGTAGAGTTTATTAGGGATCAGCTTGATGAGGTGATTGATACTGCGCCAGTTTTAGGTGCAGAGAAAGCTTCTGATTTGCTGTCAGCCGCAAGAACAAGTAATCGTAGGTATAAAAAAACAGAAGCCTTTGAGGAAGCAATGCAAAAAGCTGAAAGGGCTGGCGGTGACGTGGTTAAGAAGTACAGAACAGCAACGCGCAATATTCTCAATAGCAAATCTCAAAGAGCTAAATTTGATGCTCCAGAAATAGAGGTTATGGAGGCTTTTCTTGCTGGTAAAATATCAGAGAAAGTTCTTGGCTTTGCAGGCAATCTTGCGCCTAGCGGTACAGGATATGGTACGTTCTTGAATCTTGGTGCTTTTTACCTTGATCCAACCTTTCTTTTAGCTACAGGCGCAGCAACAGGTGGCAAGATGATCTCAAAGTCTATTGGTAAAAAAGAGCTTGAGAAGGTAAGAAATACTATAATTACAGGAGTTAAGCCAGAGAAACGCAAGCTTATTACTGATAGAGAAATAAGAATTTTGCTTGGATTGCAGGCAGAAGGGCCAGAGGAGCAATAACATGCAGCCACAAGAAAAGACTAAACGTGAAATAGAGGGCATATTACAGGATGCTATTGCACAGGCTGTAGACTTTGTTGAGAGCGAAATTACGCAAGACAGAATAAAGGCACAGCGTTACTTTGATGGTGAAGTAGACATTGGCTATGAGGATGGCAGAAGCAAGGTGGTTGCCACCAAAGTCAGGGATGTAGTTCGTGCAGTCAAGCCCAGCCTGATGAGGGTGTTTATGTCTACTGGCAGGCCAGTTGAGTTTGTGCCGCGTGGCCCAGAAGATGTAGCTATGGCAGATCAGGCCACAGAATACATGCATTACGTGTTTAACCAGAATGACGGGTATCGCGTGCTAAACGATGCATTTCACGATGCGCTAGTAAAGAAAACAGGCATTCTCAAGGCATATTGGCAGACCAGCTATCGTGCAGAGATATTTACATACACCAATCTGACTGAGGAAGAATATACGCTTATCGTGTCAGACGATGACGTAACTGTGTTAGAGCACACCATGACCGCCAGCATGAGCATGGATGACTTTGGCACAGAGGTAGAAATGCCCATGCATGACTTAAAGATCAGCAGGCAAATGCCAGAGGGGTGCATGAAGCTGGAAAGCGTGCCGCCAGAGGAGTTTTTCATTAACTCGCAGGCACGCAATATAGATGATGCATATATAGTAGCGCACCGCACAGAAATGCGTGTGGGTGAGCTAGTAGAGATGGGCTTTGATTTTGAGGAAGTTGTGGACCTAGATGGTCTATATGGTGCATCTGATATATCTGAAGCAGAGGATATAGAGCGCAGGGGCTATTCTCAGGATGACTATGAGGATCAAGAGGGCGATGCTTCAATGCGTTCTGTAGCTATCACAGAAGCCTATATGAAGATTGATGTAGATGGCACAGGAATACCTGTGCTGCATAGGTTCATCTGTGGCGGTACTGGATACAAGCTATTAGACTTAGAGCCAATTGACCATATCCCATTTGCAGTGTTTGAGGTAGACCCAGAGCCACACACATTCTATGGCAGAAGCCTAGCTGAGCTTGTGATGGATGACCAAGATGCAGCCACAGCAATACTCAGGGGTATTCTTGATAACGTAGCCATGACCAACAATCCAAGGATAGGTATTGTGGATGGCTCAGTGAACATAGATGACGTACTTAACAATGAGATAGGCGCGATTGTGCGCATGAGGCAGCCTGGCTCTGTGCAAGAGCTAACTGTGCCATTTACTGCAGGGCAGACGCTGGGTGCATTAGGCTACATGGATCAGCTTGTTGAGGGCAAAACAGGTGTTACCAGAGCAAGTATGGGGCTAGACCCAGACTCTATGCAAAGCACAACAAAAGCTGCTGTACAGGCTACGGTGCAAGCTGCAGCAGGGCAGGTAGAGGTAATGACCAGAAACCTTGCTGATGGCATGAAAAGCTTATTTAAGATTATGCTTGATCTGCATGTGAAGAATACAGATGAAGAACAGATGATGCGTATGCAGGGCCAGTTTGTGCCAGTTGATCCGCGTGTGTGGAACTCAGATATGGATGTGAATATCAACGTGGGGCTGGGCACTGGCAGAGAAGAAGAAAAGATGATGGCCTTGCAACAGGCTTTCCAAGTTCAGCAGCAGATATACACTCAGTATGGTCCGTTTAACGGTATGGTGAGCTTAACTAATATTCGCAATACGCTAACTGACATGCTTGCAGCTTCTGGCATTCGTAATTCTGATAGATACTATGCACCAATTACGCCAGAGATAGAGCAACAGCTTCTCGCAATGCAACAACAGGCACAGGCTCAGACAGCGCAAGGCACTGATCCTAATCAAGCATTTCTAGCGGCTGAACAGATGAAAGCTCAAGGCAAGATGCAGTCTGACATGATGAAGCTACAGCTAGATGCGCAGAAAGCTGCAGCACAGGATGACAGAGAGCGTGATAAAATGGCGCAAGATTTGTTCGTAGATACTGCTAGAATTGCAGGGCAATACGGCACAGCCGTTGATGTGCAGAGAGTAAAGGCAGAGCAAGATAAGCTTAGAACAGTTGCAGGGATTGCACAGCAACAATGAGCACAGATATTAGAATACAGGCTGATGAAGCCAAGAGATTAAAGACAGACACTGCTTTTCTGCAGTTCATACAGTATGTTCGTGACGGTCAAATAAAGGCTTTCATGGATAGCGCGGCCTCAGATATTGAGGCTAGAGAAGAAGCTCACGCTATAATGCGTGCGTTAAACCAGATCGAAATGGTGTTAGATGCAACAATCGCTGCTGAAACATTATTAGATCGCAAACAATAGGAGTAGCACCGTGAATGAAGCGACTACACTTGAAAGCGCAGTAGATAGTCTACTTGCCCCACAAGAAGGTGCTCAAGCATCTCAAGAAGAAAATCTGCAAGAAGCTGCAGACGCTATGGTTGAACCAACTCAGGATGAGAGTGAGGCTGTAGAAGAAGCGGTGGAAGACGCAGATGCTGTCGATGCATCAGATGACAGCGATGAAATCGAATACGAAGATGATGCAACTGAATATACTGAAGAAGTAGAGGCCGTTCATGAAGCCGACGAAGAAATCTTGTATGACGTTACCAGTAACGGCAAGCAAGAGCGTCGTACCCTGAGTGAACTAAAGCAAGGCTACGCAGGTCAGAGCTATATTCAGGAAAAAATGCGTGAGAATGCAGAAGCTGCAAAAAAGGTTCAAGAAGCGAACCAGCAGTTAGAAGCATTCAAAGCGCAAGTAGCTCAGCAGCAAGAGCAAGTTTTGCAGATGGCTCAGCAAGTACAACAAGGTGGATTACAAGCACCTACCCCTCCTAATAAGGAACTTTTTGAAAATGATCCAATTGGATACATGGAAGAAAAAATGAATTATGACGAGGCGGTGCAAACGTATAACGCTAAAGTTGGACAGTTAAGACAAGTGGCGCAACAGCGTCAACAGGAAACCGAAACACAAAGACAATCATATTTGCAAGAACAGGCTAGGCTGCTTGCAGAGCATATTCCTGATATTATCCATCCCGAAAAGGGCGATAGGATCAAGAAGAATTTGGTTGATACTGGTGTGTCTTATGGATTTAGCGAGGATGAAATGGCGAATGTCATAGATCACCGCTATGTTCGTGCTTTAAACGATGCAAGCAAGTGGCGTCAGCTACAAGCCAACAAGGGTAAAGCAAAGGCAAAGGGTGAAAATGTCAGACCTGTCGTAAAAGCTGGTGCTAAACGCAGAACAGATGGTCAAGCTGCAACTCGTAGTAAAGCGCAGCAAAAGCTGCGTAAGTCAGGTTCAATAGATGATGCTATTGGCTTGATGATTGACTCTAACCTTTAGTTCTAAGGAGAACAAAACATGGCTCAGCCAGCAAATACGTTCGACAGTTATGATGCTGTCGGGATTCGGGAAGATTTGAGTGATATTATCACAAACATCTCCCCAGAAGAAACTCCATTTCATACCAAATCTCGCAAAACTACTGCGAGTAATACTTTGGTGGAATGGCAAACTGACTCGCTCAGATCAAGTGCTGCAAACGCACACATCGAAGGGGACGCAACTGCAGCATCTGCGATGACTGCAACCAGCAGGCTTAACAACAGAACGCAAATCTTTAAAAATGCGGTTGTTGTGCCAGATACTGATGAGGGTCTGGATAAAGCAGGGCGTGCGCGTGAGGTTGCATATCAGACCTTGAAGATCGCCAAGGAGCAAAAGCTAGACATCGAAAAAGCACTTTTCGATAACAACGCAAAAGTTGCAGGTAATGCTTCAACTGCGCGTGAACTAGCTGGTGCGCCTGCATGGATGACTACTAACGTAAGCTTTCAGTCAGGTAACTCAGGTGCTAACCCAACTGGTGACGGTACTGATGCTCGTACAGACGATGGTACAGCAACAGCTTTCTCACAAACCAAGTTTGACACAGTAATGCAGTCAATCTGGGAAAATGGCGGTAATCCAGACACTGTGTACCTATCAGCATTTCAAATGAATGTTGCTCTAGGTTTCACAGGTAACAACAATCAGCGCTCAGCAGTACAAGCTGGCGATGAAGCTGTTATCAAGTCGCTCGCGGTGTATGTCACACCTTGGGGAACTGTAGAGTTCATGCCAAGCCGTGAGAACCGTTCGCGTGACGTATTCATCATGCAAGATGATATGTGGGAAATCGCTGTGCTACGTCCAACTAAGAACGTTGCATTAGCGAAAACAGGCGATAACACAACTAGACAGGTTGTGACTGAGCTAACACTCTGCGCTAAAAATGAAGCTGCTAACGGTATTATTGCCGACAACACAACTTCATAATAACATATGGTAGGGGTGGGTAACTGCCCCTACTTACTTAAGGAGCTAAAAATGAAAGTACAGGTAAATCTACGGAGCTTATCAACATCACAGGGCATGATAAGAAATGGTGATATTGTTGATCTACCAGAAGAAGAAATAAGAAAGATCATAGCGTTTCGCCCACATGCGGTAACTGTGCTGGAGATAGAGACAGAACCAGCGAAAAAGAAGAAAGCGCCTGCAAAGAAGAAGCGCGCTAGAAATGCAAATGGCACACTAAAAGCAGATGACCCAAGCACACCTGATGTAAATGAGGCATGGGAAGATGGCTAATACGTCTACCAAAGTTAGCGAGAAGTATACGTTTGAAGATGATAAGATCATCATAAAGCAGACGTATGATGCTTCTCACATGCTTAAAGACGCTCAGCAGGCCAGAGAAGTGACACAGAATAGCTTTGGCTCTGACTATAAGCATGTCGGGAATGTAGATATGGCGTTGCTCAATGTGTGGCTAAAGGAAGCTGGTGTGCAGTGGACAGATACACAAGCGGTGAAAGATGTGTTAAAACGCAAACTTATGAGTAATGAATTTCGTGACCTAAGAGTTTGGGAAGGGACATATTAATGGATAAGCGTACAGTATCATCAGCGCATGAGCGTATAGACGAACTGCAAATTCAAGTTGCGGAGATAAAGACTGAAATGAAAATACAGTTTAAAGATTTATATAACCGTATCAAGCGCATGGAAGCGATTATGATAGGCATTAGCGGTGCAAGCTTACTACTCTTGCTGCGAATGACCTTTATGAGCTAAGATATGGACCCCGTTAGCTGCGTAGCTTTAGCCACAGGAGCGTTCAAAGCACTTAAGGGAGCAGTCGCAGCGGGGCGTGACTTTCAAGATATGACAAGCCAACTGTCAACTTGGGGCAAGGCTTTCAGCGACTTTAATGAAATAGAAAAGCGAGAAAAAGATCCTCCATTTTGGAAAAAGACTTTCAAAGGCTCTGATGAAGAAACAGCAATTGAGATATTTGCAAATAAGAAAAAGATGGAGCAAATGAGGGCTGAGATAAAGGACCATATCAGTTGGACGTATGGTCCTAGCGCATGGAAAGAAGTCCTGTCAATAGAGGCACAAATGAGAAAACAAAGAAAAGATGAGCTTTACCGCAAGCAAGAGCAAATAGATGCTATGATTAACTTTGCGATAGGTTTTGTTATATTTGGTATAGGTGCAGCTTTATTATTTGGCCTTTTCTATCTTTGGGGTAGTAAGCAAGGTAGGTGGTAGATGTGGGTTTTACTCTGGGTTCAGTTAGCAACGCAAGGCTTTGAGCACTATCATATTGGCAGCTACACCAAGCAAGAAGTGTGTGAATTGGCAAAAGAAGAAGCTAATGTTCTTGTCACAAGCGATAAATCAAAAGTGGTATGTATTAAAATAGAACTGTGATTTTACGAGAATGGCGTGGAAAAATTGTAATATATGACAAATCGGGAAAAGTTGTTATAATCACACGAGAAAAAAGAATAGCAATTGCGTATGCGAGGGCGAATAAATGACAGAGTTTGATAAGGCAGATACTAACGGTAATGGCGTTATAGAGCGTTCTGAGTGGAATAAGATTGCACTTGAAGATCGCAGACTTGAGATGATTGACCGTGACCTAAAGCGCAATGCAGAAAGACGTTTCACAGGTTTTGCATTGGCTGGTATGTTGATCTATCCGTTCATCATCTTGCTTGCCTCAGTGCTTGGTTTCGACAAAGCTGCAAGCCTCATCACAGATATTGCATCAGTTTATGTTATTGCAGCTAGTGGCGTGGTTGCAGCGTTTATGGGCTTCAATGCCTACTCTGCAAAGGCTGAGAGCAAGAAAGCTAGTATAAAAATGGAGGACGAACAATGATGGACCTATTAGGTAAACTGGTTGGCCCTGTCAGTGGAATTTTAGACAAAGTAATTGAAGATAAAGATGAGAAAGCGAGGCTCGCACATGAAATATCTACAATGGCTGAAAGACATGCCCAAGAACTTGCCCGTGGGCAAATTGAGATTAACAAAGAGGAAGCTAAGTCTCGCAATATATTTATTGCTGGCTGGCGTCCTTTTGTGGGGTGGACATGCGGCCTTGCATTATTTTGGCACTTTCTAGGCTTACCAGTTACGCTGTTTATAACGGGCTGGCTGGATGTGCAGCACCCACCATTACCTGAGTTTGACATGAACAGCTTAATGACTGTTCTGCTTGGTATGCTTGGGCTTGGCGGTATGCGTAGCTTTGAGAAGTTTAAGGGTGTAGCCAAATGAGTGATCTAAAAGTACCTTTAGCGCTTGTTATAGCGATGATCGCGCAAATCGTAGCTGGTGTGTGGTGGGTGTCAGACCAAGCGCACAGGATAGAGCATCTTGAGAAACAAGTCGCAGAGAATAGCGAATGGGTAGATCAGCTATACACAGATACTGAGATGCTTATATCGTTTGCCACGTTTACAGAAAATCGCTGGGCTGCAGCTTATGAGGAATACGGCTATACTAGGCAGTGGGGAATGAAGCCTGTGGAGAATGACAATGAGTGAAGCGCTAAAACTACTGCAAGATAAGTGCGGCTGTAAACCAGATGGCTCATTTGGGCCTAACACGGCTAGAGCTATTGTGCAGCACTATGATCTATCGCCAAAGGAAGGTGCGCACCTGTTGGGTCAAGTTGTGCATGAAAGCGGTACGTTCAAGTATGTCAAAGAGAATCTAAATTACTCAGTCGAAGCCATGATGAAGGTTTGGCCTAGTCGCTTCCCAACTGAAGAAAGCGCAGAGCCGTATGCACGCAACCCCAAGGCACTCGCTGAAAAGGTTTACGTGGGCAGAATGGGCAATGAAACACCTAGCATGGCAAGCTTATATATTGGACGCGGATTTTTACAATTAACTGGCTATAATAATACGAAAGCATTTGCAGCAGACATGGGTAAGCCAGAGGTTATCAATGATCCATCTTTGCTAGAAAAAGAGTATGCTTTTGAGACAGCTATATGGTTCTTCAATAGCAATGGCTTGTTCAAACTTGCTAGAGAGGGCGTAAACGATGAGGTGATTAAGAAAATCACTAAGCGCGTCAACGGTGGCTATACTGGCTTGGACCATCGGAATAAAGAAACTAAGAAAATCTATCAATGGCTTAGATAGGGTCTAGGCTTAGGCTTCACAAGCTCGTTAGAAGCCACCTGAGTGCCCTTACAGTAAATTAGCACATCATCATGCTGATATTCCATTATAGCATACATAGCCTCCTTAGAATGGCTGCAAGCGTCGTAGCTAGGGAATACTATGTTATGCGTGGTTTGCTCACCCTGGATAAAATAAGTGAGCACCATGAAGGTGAAGTATTTAATCATTGTAATCTCCTCATTGGTTTAATAAAATTATGTCGGGGCAGTTTTCGTCACTACTCTGGTTGACCGCGTTTCCCCGTGGCTGCCCCACGATTATTCCCTTGCCGCAACAAACCCTGCTGGTCTATGCAGGTTGCGCTTCTCTCGCTGATCATCTCGCTCGTCCTTTCTCAGAGCTTCCCACTTAATCCTGTACATCTCTTCATATAATATTCTGCGCCTCTCAGCTTTGTCTGCGCTAAACAAATCCTCTACTATCTTATTGTTCATCTAACCCTAGCTCCTGTTTAATCTTATGCAGCAATAACATCATTTCATCCGTGTCATACTTGCGGTAATT
>Ga0181380_1000349_pt1 | contig 20975 bp, 25 predicted proteins | sample 3SPOviralmetaG_FD_130116 | JGI IMG/M metagenome (GOLD analysis project Ga0181380, IMG submission 130116) | Marine viral communities from the oligotrophic San Pedro Time Series (SPOT) site, San Pedro Channel, CA, USA - 3 SPOT_SRF_2009-08-19 | ecosystem: Environmental > Aquatic > Marine > Strait... | reverse complement strand
TGCTGCGCTTGATGCCGCATTTGTGGCTGATGTAGCGGCTGATACAGCATCAACAACCAATGCCCAGTATGTAGTGTTTGTAAGCAATATAAAAGAAGGTGAATCTTGCATTGCAATGTAAACATTGTTTAGTTCAGTTGATGTTGTAGACTTAACAAGATCATGCCTTAGATAATCTTGTGTTGTTATTGTTGCATCAGAACCTCGGAATATACCAATACTTTGAGATACAGTTGCAGCACCAGTTGCGGTAAAAGATAAAATCTTATTAGCTCTTGTGGCTGCATCAGGCAGTTCTAAACTTTGCGTTGTATCGTAATCTTGAAGAATCAATGCGCGTTCTGCCGTATCTTTAATATCAGCAGATATAGCAATCATTCTATCTAATTCATTGTTTAACGAGGATACGTCAAATGGGCCAGATGTTGGAAAATCTGTAACACGATCAATATCAATATCTCTGGTAATAACAACATTACTGCCACCAGATATGCCAGTTACTTCATTGCCAGTTGTAAAATGAATATAACCTGTAGTGCCTGATGTATGTATTTGGGTATTACCAGAATCATCAGCTGTTGTGTAATGCGTTGTTAATGTTTTCTTAACACTATTAACATACACATTTAAGTCATCATTATCAAAAAACTCAAATGGCACAACAAAAGCAGACTGTGTAACACCTTGCGCCACAGTGTATTCAATACGTGGATCGTTGTCGCTCAAGTTAATAGTCATAATTATCCCCTAACACGATAAGCTTTTATTTACAACGCACAATTAGTTTCTTCCAAGTTCACCAACAAAGTCTTTCACATCATTACCAAATACAGGCAATCCTATAAATGGTAAAGCATACTTCATTTTTTCTGCTGCATCAGATTCACGACCAGAAAAGTAATCATCCATTGCTCGAACATACTCTGTAGCCAAGCCAGTTGGCGCACCTAACGGCTCAAGAAACGCATCAAACAATGCCTCATCTTCATTAGGATTTATGTACTTTGGAGGTATAAACGCATCTTTACCTACAACACCAGCGTTCCCAGCCATCTGTAATGCTGTGTAAGCAAGATCAGAATAGATACCAAATACACCAGAATGATCTACAACACGTGCAATAACATCAGGAGATGTACGCTTTTCAAACCAATAATCTGGTTTTTTAAATGATAACGACAAGTAACTAAGGCCAAGAAGCGCAACAATACCTTGCAATCTATGTTGCCTATTTGGATCTTTTATTGCGCCAAGTATTTTGTTGTTTGCACCAAATGCAAAATTCATAAATGTAAATGGAACTGTGAGCAAACCACTTTCTACTCGCACCATATTTACAGCACCAGTACGCAGTTGCTTTTCTAATTTAAATTGTGTTGGATATTTTTTACGGATAGCTTGGAAAAATGGATTATCTTTCATATAAACAATGCCATCAACAATCAAAGGCTTATCAAAAGTTTGCCCCATAACAATAGTATTATTTGCATGAGATGCTATTGCAGCTTGATATTTACGAACAGTTTCTCTGCCCTGAACAGTAGATATATCCCAATCATCTGTGTTTGAAACTTCAAATGCAGTTCCACGGCGTGTAAAGATGTCGCTTTTTTCTGTAGGCGCAGTTGATATAAACTTTGCCATATCTTCATCAATGCCATATCGAGCAAGATACTCTCTATCAAATAAAGATATTTTACCTTCTGCCCACTGACGAGATAGTTTAATAAATTTGTCTTGCACGATAATAGAATCTAACGTTTTTCCAGCAAATGTAATGGGAGCTAAACCATTCAATGTGTAAAACGCTTGATTGCCACGCTGCTGTATTCGTTCAAGCAAATTAGGCTTTACACGTCTAACAGTGTCACTCAACAATTCTCTAGCATAAACATTCTTAGTAATATCAAGCAATTCACCAGCTGCTTGCGCTTCTTTAATCACTTGAGTGCGAAACGCACCATCAGCTGCCGCAATGCCAGCAGCAAAGACATCTTTAAATCCATGAGCCATGACAATAGAACCCGGATCTGTAATAGCAGAAACACCTGCAAATGGTAGAAATGTCCAGCCTGTCCATGTTTTAGCTGCTTTGATAGCTGCATTATCAAGACGATCTGGACTGCGCTGTAATGTACCCATTACACGCTCATAATCTCCATAGAAATCAGCTTTCAAACGAGATATTTCTTCATTCGATTTGCCAGCTTGGCGAAGAGAATCTTCCATATCTTCAAGCACTTCATCAATATTTCTACCGCCAAACTTATTAGCAAAAGAAATTTGACGACCCATACGATCAAAGTATGTGTAAAGAGCTTCTGGATCTGTAAGGATATAATCATATACCTTAGCCACATCTACATTTGTCTTACGACTTTTTAAATGTTTCGCACGGGCAGCGGTTGTTTTGCTTTGCAAGATATTAGCCATATCTTCACCATCTTCTTGCAAAATACGAGACAATGTTCTTTCTGCATCAGCAAATGCACCAGCCGGATCTTCTCCAGCAGCAAGACGCTGTGCTGTAAAATCATCAGCAAATATTTGTGTAAGAGCAGATCTTGCCCCCTCATCTTTAGACAACAACTCTTTGTTGTAAAAAATTGGGAAAGTAAAATCTTCACGTAAAACTTTACCAATCTGCCCTTCATAAAACTCAATTCGAGCTTTAAGTATTGCTTGTCGTTTATCTAATCTATCTTGAAAATCAAATTGTTTTTTAGTGCCAGCTTTGTTTGGCATATTAGCTATGTCAGATTCTAACTTTTGCAACTCTGTTGTTACAGCATCAAGATCTTTTTGGTTTTTAGAAATTAAAGCACGTAACTTCTCATCATCCTTAAGAACACCGTAATATCTCATATCATCAGAAAATGCTTTAAAAGCATCTGCAATCAAAACACCAACTTCTTTTTGTTGATCTGATATACCATCATCCGCAATTCTACGAAGTTGTGGATCAGATGATTTACTAAAAATATAACGGCGAACAGTATCACTTGCCCAATCATCAAAACCGCTACGCGGATTATACACTTGAAAAAATTGTGCTGCTTTTTTAACGCCTCGAACTTCTTGCGAATGGAGATCACGCATACGCCTTACAAGGTTTTGAAACTGCCCTTGATAAGTAACAGATTCCTGAGCAACAGATTGTAAGCCTATACCACGCCTTGCGCCTTGTGTAGATACAGATCCATTATAACTCATTAACATAAACAATTCTTTGACATCATCAGGTATATCTGTTCTTTGCATTGCACGTTGTGATGGACTGCCCAACGGATTACTAACTACAGGATCATAGTCACCACCTTTAGCTGGTGTGTATCCATCATCATCAGCTTGTAAATCTAATTTAATTTGATCATCAACAGCTTTATCAGCATCTTTTAATTTTTGTTTTGCAGCGTTAAATGCAACAAGTTCTGGGCTATTTAATTTTCTTTGCTTTGCTGTTGTAGAATCAATTCTTTCAGCATCTAAATCTTTATCTATTTTATCAAATGCATCATCTTTAATTTTTGCAGCACGTGATACTTCTGCTTTTGCATTTTTAGAAATGTCAATAAGATCATCAACCTTATCACGTTTATTAACTACTCTTGAAACCAAGGATAAGGGGCCAAGATTATCAGATCTAGTCATATGATCAAACTTTTCACCCTTAAACAGCTTGTTTACTTTAGCAGCACCACTTTGAAAGAATGGCTTTGCATATGGCGCACCTTTCATAATCCCACCAAACGCTGCCGAAAACACAGTAGCAGCTGCTACATTCGCATAGCTTTCACCCGGCTCATCAGCCACAGCAAATGGTGCGCGGCGCAACTCAGATGCAATGCCATACCCAGCACCCACACCACCAGCCCTTGTCACAGCTTGTGTAAAAGTTTTACCAAGTTTGATGTAATTCAAGCCGGGAATGAACACAGTAAGCGTTAGCGGATCTGTGATACCACCAGCCAGCTGTGCAGTTAAAGGGGCTTCAGCGGCCTTCCTGCGGCGTTCTATAGCTGTTCTAGCACGACCCTCTAGGTATGCTAGATGTTGTGGGTTCTTTGCACGTACAAGATCATCATAATAAGGAAGAAGATCCTCTGATATGTTTGATACAACATCGAAGGTAGAATCTACAGGTATGTCACCAAACAGACGCTCTTCTTCTACACGCTCAATAAGAGGCATGTTGTTGTATGCAACATTGGCTTTCCAGCCCTCATACCAAGAGACAGGGGTTTCATCTGATATTTCATTAGGTATAGCAATAAAGAAGTCTCTACGGCCTAAATCTGTCATGGTGATTCTGTGAGATATGCACCGCTATCCCACTGCTCCTGTAGTTTACGTGTACGTGCAGCAGCCTCATTAGCTTCTTGAGTAAGCCTTGCAGTCTCAGATTGATTATGCTCAATAATCTTTTGGCTTACGTATTGGTTGCCAACTGACATAGGCTTGCCATTAACACGCAACAGCATCCTATCTTTATCAACAAGAAAATACACAGGCATAGCTGTGCCTTCCCTTGTATCAGGCACAAGAAACACATCCTCACCAAGTGTAGGACGTTTGCCATTGGGCAAAGCAGGAAGTAAATCTAACCGTTTACCAACACCATCTTCAAATATCTGCATCCTAGCAGTATCTGGATAAGCTGCTTCTGGTGCATACTGTGATCTGCCAATGTCAGGATGCAGGTAATTACTATCTTTAAAAATAGAATCAGAGGCTGTTTTTAGTATCTTCTTAACCTGCTTCTTATCCATAGTAAGAAGCAAATCATCTACATAAGATGCATAAAAATTTACTTCATCAGCAGATGCGTCATCATTAATGTCTGAAATAAACTGCCTTACAGCAACATCAGCTGATTTATCAGATCCTAATGCACTTTTGATAAGCGCATTTCTTGTATTCTTATCAGGATACTTTGCAAGAGTTTCTCTGTACTGACTTAAAAACTCAGGCACTGCATCATTGCCAACTGTATCTCGAACATTCAAAAGTGTTTCATAAAGAACCTGCGTATCTTTATCTAACCCTCTTGGCATAAATTCTGTGTAAACCTTTTGTCCACCACCGCCTCTAACAAAGCGTGTAGCCTGTTCGTAAATGTTTAAAGCACCAACAATTTGTGATGATGGCATCGAAGAAACGGTTTCCAAATAATCAATAGCAACCTTTGGCAAAGGGCCAGCTTGCTCAAACATTACAGCACGAAATGGCAATGTTTGCTTTTCCCAAGCACGAAACTCAATATCATTTGTAGGCGGTGTTAAAGCACGTGCAGCTGTATTACCAAAATCTGTTCCGCTTTCGATGCCGTACACATTAGACATAATATTATCGCTGTCTGATTGTGACACAGAAGCATTGTCGCTTAAGTTACGCATAGCAACTTGTGTTGCTCGCTCCGCTTTTTCTCCATTAAAAATTTCAGCAAGCGTCCCTTGCGTTCTTGTTAATCCAGATGCAAGTTTATTCCGAACAGTAATCTCATCAAAACCATCATCTTTAAGCGTAGCTTCTGTAAAACCAGCTCTAGCCAAAATAGATCTAGTTTTTGAATCTATTTTTTCTAAGCTGCCTTCACCTACAGCAACAGCCAATGCGTTATATATTTTAGAAAGATATGGTGTTTTTCTGTTTAGATCATCACCTTCAAACTGGTCTGCCACACGATTTGTAATAGCTGTAAGCAAACCGTTTGCATAAATATATTTAGCTTCAGATATAGCTGTGCGTTCAAAAGTAACACCAACTTGAGGATACTCAGCTGCTATATCTGCTGCGGCTTGAATTTGATTTTGCAAAAGTTGTTTAGCAGCACCAGCACCGTCTTGCTGTCTTGCAATAGATTCTAGATTAGAGTTTTGGGATTCAAAAACAGCAAGTGCATTTGATGCTGCAATCTTATTGTCTTGCTTTACGCGATCATTAAATAATTTTAGAGCGTATTGTTTGCTTGTTATAGCACCAATGTTTTCAACAAGAGGAGATAGATCGCCTGATGTATTTACATTTTGTTTTAAATATTCATCAAAAGATTCTTCAAATCCATCAGGATCCCTTACATGCTGAGAAGCAAGTTTTTGTGCGACGCTATCAACTTCAAGTGATACAGCTTCAAGGAACCGTTTTTTAGCAATAGGTTCATAATACTTTTGAGCAACAGGAGATAGATCCCTTGGCAACTCTGGAAATACCATTTTGCCAGTAGAATCTTTTGCACTTATTGCGGCAAGTGTTGCGGCCTCCTGCCCCTTTTGCTTTTCATTTTCATAGCCAATTTGATAGGCAGTATCGCGCAGCTGCTTGCCCATGGAAGCAATTTGCTGTCCAACACGCACAGCACCATCACCCATAGGCACAATACCTATTGGGCCAAGGCGTGTTTCTGTAGGTGTGAATACCTTAATTTCTGCCATAATAAATAAACCTACTAAGTTTTATAGATCATATAACCTTTATAACCAGCATCAGCTACAGCTGAAAACTGTTGCAGTGTTGCAAGCTCTCTTGCTTGCTGACCTTCAAATTGTGCAAATCTTGCTCTTGTTTCTTGTCTTGTGCGAGAAAACAGACTTTCTAATCTTACTTGTTTCAACTCTGTTACAGTCTGTCTTTGTGCTTTTTTCTGTATGGCCTTTAAAGATCTGTCAGATCCACGTCTGTTATAGCCAGCTATGGCTGATGAGTTACGCAAAAACTCAGAGTATCTTTGGGAACGTAATGTTGAATCACGCTCTGCTTGCAACTGAATAAACCGCTTATTTTCTCTAGCTTGTCTTGCAATCTCATCTTGCTTTATCTGTTCAGCCCTTGCAGCCTGATCGTAACCAGTTACTTGCATTGATGTACCAATTGCTAAAGCCGCTATTGCTAACTGCCACATTAGAATGTCACCTCTACTATCATACCGTTCAATTGCATGTTAAGTGGTGCTATCTGAGATATAGTTACAGATGGATCTCTGCTATATCCCAGTGAGCCACGAAACTCTTTCTTGCCTGTAAATGGTTCTCTTGGTGCTGCCGGATCAAAAGTAACATCACGAATAATCATATTTGTATCATTCACAGATATGCTTAATGTTTCCTGCAAATCTAATATAACATTAGTTATTTTGCGAGGACGACCTGTCAAAACACCACCCGGAGCTTGTAATGAATCAATAGGATTTGTTTTTAACTCTGGCAAAAACTTATAACCTATTTGTGTTTTAACAGATAATTTAACAGCACTAACATCTACATTGCCACCAGCAACAGTAAATGCCCCAAGGTATTCTGTATCATCAATAACATCTACTACAGCACCATTAGAAAAATGGCTAGATACATCAAAGACACCAGCTGCGCCATCAAATGTATCTGAGAAGTCCATGTTTAATTCTTTGTCAAACTGCTCAAGAAAGAACTTGTTTGTACCAGAACCATCATCTCTAACAGTTACACCGAACAAACTTTCATCAACAGCGCATACAGAATGATATGCACCCTCTGTTGCCCAACGCATCCAGCCAGCACGTTTTTCAGAACGTATACTGTAGAACACAGATATCTCACCTGTATCCATAAGAAAGAAAGCATATGCACCCGGCCTATCAAGCGAACCCTTAACATTAGTTAGCTGAATGGGGCTAGATATTAAATGAGATGAAAGTATTGAAATCATATTGGTTGTATAAGCAGCTTCGCTATCATTGAATATGTATTCACGAACAGCTGTGCCTGTAGCTTGCACAAACAATGTACCGCCATCTAAAGATGTAGGTCTTACAAAGCTACAACCAAATGGCGTTTGTTCAGAAACCTTAGCTATAGATGCTGTAATCGGCTGATCCTGAAACGCTGGCAAGAAGAACTCGCCTTGGTTACAAAACACCTGTAAATCACGATTAGATACAAGATGTCTGATAAAGTTAGTTACGCCAACAGCAACTTCAATATCGATAGCGTCTGGTGTTTCACCTTCGCCAACATCAAAATTAAAATACTCACCAGTAACAGATGCCCATATACCACTTGGTTGAGAAGGTGTGCCGCCAAACCAAAGCCTATTTTCATGAAATGTTACGGCAGCTGGAAAGCCCCTTAATGCACTATATGATTGTTCGTACCAATCAGTAGTAGCTGCCACACTACTTATAGTGGGATTGCCGCCACCTGTTGCAGTAGATGACGCAGAGCCACCAGCTGTATAATCAAACTCATTACGATTTAATACAGATGAAATAGTTCTTGTGCCATTTATATTGCCATTATTAATGCCGCCTAATGCGCCAGCACCAGATATAACAATACTATCACCAGAAGATAAACCATGATCCGGCATCACAACATGCACTTTATTTGACCCTTCTGTAGTATTTAGAGAATCAAAATCAAGCTGCTGCTGTATTGTTCCTTGTATATTTCCTGTGACATTTTGTGAATCAGTAAACCCTGTAATGTCAACTTGTGTATCATGTATTAACAAACTTGTGCCAACATGAGATGCATTAAAATATGCGGCACTTGTTGTAAAAGTCCGACTATTTCCAGATGTATGTGATGGAGTAATTGTTACACCAGAACCTTGGAAGTTATAATATGGCTGTAGTTTTTTATTGCCATCAGCTGATGTATCAAACCCAAATGTTCTAACTTCAAATGAAGTAAGACCTGTGCGAACTAACTCACGGATCATAAAATCATTATGAGCAATAAACATAAAGTCGCCAGATTGTGCGTAAGTAAACTCTTGTAGATTACTATCTGTAAATGGCAAAGCAGCTGAATCAACATCAGCTGTTAATGTTGCCGACAAAGAATTAAATGACCCATCTGCATTAACTCGAAATATCTCAATCTTACCAGAGCTAAAAGCACATACATACTTTTCATCACTAGAAAAAATAAACGGCTCTAACCTTATCTTTTGCGTAACAATAGAAAAATCTGTTACTGCAAGGCGAGTTGAATCCGATGTGGTTACAGTAAGGTTTCTTATGCTTGTACCATCTCTTGTCACAGTAACAACATTAGCAGCCGGGTTAGTTGATGTAAGTCCAGATACAGCATTAAGAGCAGTAAATATATTGTCAGCTGTTGTATTGTTATCTGTAAAAGCTCTTACAAAATATTTGTTTCCAATATTAGAACTTGGCGCATCTGCACTAGAAGTCTCAAACTCAAGAACAACTTTAGTGCCACCATCTAAAATAAATGATAGCTGCGTACCAACAGCAATGTTGGCATAATCAGTTACAGTAATTGTTGCGCTTGGCTGTGAATAGCTTTGTGAAAAATTGTGAAGTCTTTTGGTTCCGGGGCGATTAATTATGCCACCTTCTGCACGAATAAACACATTTTTCACAGATTGCCCAGACTGATTGTAGATTGCTGAATCTACCCTCGAAGTCAAAGAAGGGCTTATTTCACCAAAAACAAAGTTGTTTAGCGGTATTCTAGTCCTCGCCATTAACTTCGCCTTTCAGTAATAAACCTCGAAGTAACCAGTTTACGTGTTGTTTGCTGCTGACTATCTAATGTTTTTGCTTGCTGAAGAAGCTGCGCACCCTTTGATTCAAGAATGCTTGATAGCTGCTCATCTCTTGCAATAGCAAGTGCAAATGAGCTTGCCAATGCAAACTGTAAAGCAGTTGTAAAGTAGGATGGAAAGTCTTGCTCTAAAGCGCGAAAACCATAATCAGCTATCAAAATATCATTGGTTGATGAATTGCTGAATACCTTATCGCCATAAACATTATATTCGATAATAGCATCGCTAACAGTAATAGCATGAAGCATAAGCATATCAGCAGGAAGTTGATGTGCGCGATCATATCTACCTGATGGAGCGTTAGTTAAAAGATTAAGCTGTGCTTGATTTGTAGCAAAACGCCATCTACTAGAACAAAGAGTTGTTCTTACAATATCTTCATAAACAGCATTAGCAACAGTAGCCTCAGTGCTTGAAGCTGTAAAAGACGTTATAGGTTCAGCACCGATAAGTATCAATGCCCTTGATGCAATATCAATATCTGAATTAGCTACACTTGGCATTGCGTAATGGGGGGCCGCAGCCCCCCACTCCTATTAGTCGGTATCGGTTACAGTAATTGCTGTGCCATCTGAAATATCAACTACTGAACCAGTATTTGATAAGACAAGAGCTACACTCAATGTAGGCGCATCGCTATCTAAAACAAAGATAGCATCACCAACATTAAGCATATTAGCAGCATTATTAAAATAACCAGATACACGTACAGCAGTCATGGCATCTGTTGAATCATAGAACCAAAGGCTATGACCACCACCACCTGACATACGAGTAAGACCTGATGCAGAAAAAGCCATTCTCTTACTCCTTCTTAATTGTTATCAAGGACTTCATAGACACCGTTGTCATCAATAACAACAGCACCCATGGACATCATTGATGTTGCGAGGTGAGCAGCCTTCTCAGGCACATAGTTGATCTCTGTCTGAACATCAGAGTTGATGCCAAGACCAACAGCAGTTGAGTGATAAGCCATGTTCTTACCAGCTGTAATTGCTGATGTTGAGAAGATCTTAAAGCCTAAGAACTCTTTCATTGTCATGCCGCCAGCGAATGGCAGGTTCTGTTCGCCCACATAATCTGATGAGGCAAACTCATCAATGAGGAACAAATCTGCATATCCTTTTGGATGCATGGCAAGATAACGCTGACCATCTTCTGGAATGTTTGCAGTACCAAAGGTTTCAAACAATGAAAGAAGATCGGCTTTTTCAAGAGCAGAACTTGTGTCGTGGATCTGAGTTGAGTTTGCACCTGAATCCATTGCTGTATACAGGATCTCATCAGTCTTACGACCCAGAGCAGCAGCAGCTGATTGAGCCACAGCTTGACGCTCATCGATATTGGTTTTCAACTCATCCAGCTTATCAATATATTCTGGCGCATAGAAATCTTCCATAGTCGCCTCGACATTGGTATGCACGAGTTCCATTGGGGTTACGTTACCGTTACGAGATTTTGTGTTAGCTGATCCAGTACCAATCTTCTGGAAGCGAACAACATTGCCACGAACATTACCAGCGGTGCGAACAGTATTGCGGAGTTTAGAACCCATGCGCTGATATGCAAGGTGAACATCAATCTCGAACTGCTTGATAAAGGCTTGATCGATTGTATTAGCCATTACTCAGTCCTTTGTTAAAGTTTCACTACACCAACGGTTGTCCGTTTTATTCCTCATCCAGTTATCTCATATCGAGGCTGTCAGATTAAACAGGCCGTAATATTAACTCCATGCCACATCTAAACGACTATTGCAACGCACAAAACGTACACATTGATAACCATTTATAATTGTGAGCTTCTTTGCAAAAGAAAACCCAAGCCAAGTAAGCCATTTAATTGTCCTTTCATGGTCTACTGGCACAAGATTTTCTAGTATGTCATAGTCTAAAAGTAAGGAATCCATAATGTATTTTGTGGCTTTGCAAAAAGCTATAGGCTTTTCTTCGCATAAATGACTGCCTAATAACCATATGCAACCACATAACAAATCTTCACGATCTGTCATATCTGACGTGCCAAACATAGCGCATGGCTCATCATCAATTAATATTGTCCATGTTTTGCCGTACTTATCACGCAGAGGTTCATGCAATGCTTTCCATGTAGAAACGCCAGCAATCAAACACTCTCTTGCATCAGATGGCCTAAGTCGGTGTTGCAGATAGCCAGCATGCTCTACAGTAGCATCGACTATCTGCACACCTTCAACTGGACACTCAGCGATAAAGCTGTGAGAAACCTTCATCGACTTCTTTAACAAAAGCAATATCTCTCTTTACAGGATTCCAGTAACGTGGGTCTTGCATCTTTGTACGCAAGTCATCTTCAGTAGTTCTGGCTGATACACCAGCATCGCCAGACACAGATGCATCTTTAACATTCTGCATTAGAAACTCCATCATCTCTATGCCTTTAGCAGATGTACCAATGCCTAAGATAACATCTTCATATTCTGCTGGGAAAAACTTTTGGCTCCAAAGACTTACAGCTTCAATTCTAGCATCTGCATTATCACCAAGGGCTTTTGTTTCAGCTTCAAGATCCGGCTGCATTGCTTCTAATGCATCATTAAACTGTTGAATACCATCCTCAAATTCTTCCTGACTGTAGCCATTTTCATATGCGTGGTTTGTCCACCATTGAAATAGAGAATTATCGACAGCCATTTCTTCATCTACAATTTCAGGCATGGCGTAATCACCAGCTGTAGCAGGGCGGCTTGAGTACGCCTCCTGTTCCATCTGGCTGATTATTTCATTACGAAGGTCATCTTCACGCTTGCCTTTCCAAGATTCAAGCTCACCATAGGACTTTGCCATAGCCTCTGGTGATTCAAACTTCTCAGGCAACCATTCGGGTCGTGTGGATACAGGTGCTTCTGTAGCCTCTGCTACCTCCACATTGTCTGCTTCATCCATTTTTATCTACCTTTTCTGCATGTTTAATACGTCTTTCAATAAGACCTACGATATACCGCTGCCCTTCAAGATGCCGTAGTTCGGCATCACTTGCAGCTGGCCCAGTTACTGCTTCTATTGTTATAGAACGCAGATATTTCAAAACCTGCTCTCCACTAGGGCTTCTAAACAAAGACCTAACATTAAGAGAGATTTCATTATCTTCAGATATTTTCCGAGGGAAATTATCTATACCAATTCTATTGTTGGACATTCTCACTAGCCATCATCTGTTGCTGTTGTTGCTGCGCTTGCATTTGTTGCGCTGCTTGTATGAGTGCTTCACGATCCACTTTATCTCTTACCAGCGTATCAGGAACACCAAACTTTTTAGCTAAATGAACAGCTACATCTTCAGAGCTTACTAGGATATTCAATACTTCAGGGCCAAACGTACCACCAACCAACTGCAAATATCTTGAGATTGCAGATATATCCTGATTCGCTTGCGCCTGTGCTAATGGAGATGTAGATCGAACTTTGATCTCTCTGCCATTAATAGTAGGCAACTCAATACGTCCTTGTTTTTTGAGGATATATACAACGCGCTGAAGTATTGGTTGCACCATCTCTGCTTGCAAACGACCAAAGGCAGATCCAATACGTCTTGACAGATCTGCCATGCGTTCTGCAACTTCTGTAGCTGACGCTGGTGTCTTGTTAGGATCACCAAGCATATCATTATACAAAGCGCGTTTAATATTGTTACGCATATCACCAAGAACAAGATTGGCTACATCAAAGTTTCCAGCATTGCGTATTGGTTGCAAACCCTGAGAACCCATAGCTTTTGGGATGATTGTGCCGGGGACAAGATTGATTGTATCTGTATTGATAATACCATCATCATCCATCTGATAGATGCCTGAGATAGCCATCTGTGCATTTTCTAACACAAGCTCAATAGTAAGGTTTGTTGTCTTAATAGCAGACAATGCATTAATTAAAGGGCCACGTCCATAAACCTCACCACTAGCTTTCGACCAGCGGAAACATACAAATGGATTAGAGCCTGTGCCTGAGAACTGATCCTGCTGGATAATTTCTTTATCAGGAATATTAATAACAAAGAAATCAAACAAATCTTGATTAGGCTTTGAATAGTTACGGCATACAATCTCTACAATATCAACCTTAGCATCAGGGTTTGTTGTTATCGATCTTTGCGTTTTTTCTCCAATATTTCCCTTTGGATAAGCGATAGGGATCTCTTCATACTTAAGAGAACGTTGTCGATACACATGGTCAATCTTATCATCCGGGCCTGTATCAAGATATACACTCGGTAATGGAATAGCATTGAAGCGTACTGGATTAACTGCATCACCTTCTTCAACAAGCAAGATGCCTGTACCAACAGCCAAGTCCATAAATGATTCGTGCACTTCTTGCCCAAAATTAGAGTTTTGGATAATCTCGAAAACATAATCCGTCACCTGATCTAAGCTGTTGTTAATTTCATCCTGACTTTGGTTTGGCACTTCACTTCCAGCAAGCAAGTCAGCCCAACGTGCAAAGTTAGGAACAAGACCAGATTGAAGGCGTGACGCAAACTCTTGCACACCAACAACAGCTGTTTCATCAAAGATCTTGTCATCTCTACGCTGCCCCGGAGATTCATGAAAGAAGCTCTGACGCATTGGCATTGCGTATTCATAACATTCTTCAAATAAAGATTCAAAAAGCACTCTGTTAGTTTTTGCTTTCTGAAATTTTTCTAACATTCTGAGTGCTGATTTTTCCATTAGACTGTCTCATCAAGGTAGCCAACGCCACCAGCTTGACTTGTTATTAAAGATCTTTGACCTGCGCCGCCTCTTTTTCTGCGTTTAATCTGATCTTGCAATCTTTTTTGACGCTCTTCTTTTTGCTTTGATTCCTCTTCAGCCATCATTTCTTTTTGAAGAATATCTTTTTCTTCTTCTTCATCTTTAGCTGCTTGTGGCTTTGGCGGTGGCTTTGGCTTGCTAACACCTGTTAACGCTCTAGTAATCTTAACGATAGGCTTCATTATTGATGAAGTACACATATCTTGCTCCTTACATTCTTGCCCAAAGACCTTGACGCTTTTGTTTTGGCTTCCTGCTAAATACGTCAAACTCCATTTTTGCTTGAAAAGGTTTAGAAATATTTGACATGTTTGACAAGATATTTCTACCTTCGCCAGCACCCATCATTAAATACTGCAATGCATCATGTATATGTGAAAAGTGATTCTTTTCAGGCTTGTCATCAAACCTTTCACCAGATACCTGCATACGTTTATACTGATACCCACCTTCAAAACCTTTGATAAGTGTACGGCATCTTGGATCAATTAGAAAGCCTGACTGTCCTTCAACCATTCTATTGAGGGGTGCGTTGACAGCTTCGAGGCGCAAGGACACATCATTTGAATGTGCTGGTCTTGCTTTCAAGCCACAGCCACGCAGTATTTGAAAAGGTGTTGATTCATCAGTTTGTGCGCGAAAGTCGCCAGCTGGATCTCCAATTATATTTATCTCACAGTCAGCATAACGAGACGCTATTTCAACACGAAGCACCTCACTAAACCTTACAATACCCATATCAAAAGCAACAACTTCTTGCAATATGAGCCATCTACCTCGAACCTTTTGCCCAAACACAGCAGCTGGTGTAAGTCCAAAGTCAACACCTACAAAGACAGGCATGCCAGAGGCAGTGGGTATTTCCTCTTTTGCAATATGTACATCTGGCGCAAACATAGAATAGACAGGCTTGCCATCCTGTATTGCGCCTAGCTTGTTCATTACATAAACATCTATCCAACTTTTTGTTTTACCCTGAACAATGTTTGGATAGTAATCAGTACGCATGTTGTTTTTGTTCTCAGCTACATCATTAGGCAAATACTCAAGCACATTGCCATCCTGATCTTTGCTTTCAACCATGCCAGAAGGTTGTGTAAAGAATAGCCAGTTGTCTGGCCTTACTAACATCTTAGCTTCTTCTTTTGGAATATGATCTGGTATCGGCACTTCGCCTGACATAATAGGCCACCAATGATCTTCCTCTGGTGCATTGGTATCTGCAATCACGCCTGTCCATGTACAACCGCCATCTTTCATAGAAGGAAAGCGACCAACGCGCATAGTGCATGCATCGATAATAGACTTGGGTATCTCCCTAGCCTCATTGATCCAGATGCCAGTTAACTCAAGGGAGAGAAGTTTCTTCACATCTTCTGGACGGTCGAGGGCTAGGAAGATTACTTCGAGTTCCAGATCACCTTGTTTAATCCAGTGTGTATATGGAACTGACCATAAGAACTTTCCCCATTCAGCTTCGGGGAACCAGTCAAGCCATGTCTTGATGGTGGTTGTTCTTAGCTGTGGATTAGTATTACGTATAATAGCCCAGCGGCTGCGCCGCTTGCCATCTTGTCCTTTTTGTTGTTGTAAGGCTCTGCGAAATATCTCAACGCAACAGCCAACGGATTTACCAGAACCTACTGGCCCACGTAGGCCACGAAAGAAACTATCATCTTTCATAAATGATTTAAGAACATCACCGTCTGGTTTGTACTTAAACTTGGTCAACCTTTTGATCCCTGCCAAACTTTATCATGCGTTCAATAGTTTCCGGCCCTATAGAAGCTATTAGTTTGTCTGCTTCATAGTCGGTGCAAAACTCTTTAGGATGGTGAACAAGGTGGACTTTCTTCACCACTCTACGCAAAACTTCACGTTCTTCTATCTTCAATGTATGAAGAAAACTCATCTGTACCTCTTGGCTATACGCCTTGCAGCTTTAGGCTGCTTTGAAAACTGTTTGCCTTTGGCAGTATCTTCACGTTTCTTTTTGCTACTAGCAGAATACTGTGCGCTACTCATAGCTTTGATGGCGGCTGAAGGCAGGTATCTTTCGCCTGTAGCCTTTGAGCCTTGCGTTGATGGCTTGCCAGATTTGGTACGCCACTTCTGACCTGTCCATCTCATTAAGGATGTTTGCGATGGCGCACGTGCCATTTACTGCCCTTTGTCTTTCAAAAATTCCATATAAAGATTTTGCAGTTTTACTTTAGACAAACTATCCATTTCTTTTCTTGTAACAATGCCTTTCGACTTTGCCCAGTTTCTAAACTCATTATTAAGGGCAAAACGTACTTCATCTCCACTTGTTTTAATAAGTGATTTGTTTTTTGGTTTATCTGGTGCTTTCATCATGATGTATATCCCCCACCTTTAGCTTTATAGGATTTAGCAAGCATCTGCGCTTTACGCGCAGACCACTGACCCGGCGCACCACCCTTGCCACCAGCTTTTATTCTATTGAATAAACGCTTACGCATGCCGGGCTTTGTATAGTTACCAGCTGCATTGACTGCCATGGTTAGGCCTTACCTGCTTTCGACTTCATAATCTTTTTCTTCAATGCTTCTGGCAAAGTTTTTTGCTTTGCACTCAGCATTGACTTCTTTGGTGGACGACCTTTCTTTGAACCGTAAGTCCCTTTTCCCATAGGCATAGCGATCTCCTTACATTGGGTCTATCAAACTTCTTATTTTACTTTTGCTGCCTGTGCCAGACATTATCATGCCTGTAGGCTGCACCTTTTTCTTTTTCTTCTTTTGAAGATTAGATTGTGTTTTGGTAGACAGTGTTGCTTTTGCAACAGGTGCATCAGGCGCATCAGGCAATGAAGAATACTTAGAAAGCGCAGCAGCTTGCATAAATTTTTTTAGAGCTGTACGCGATTGTGGATCCGAAAGTAATTTACCAAACATTATGCTTTACCTTTCTTAGCCTTGTTTCTTCTGCTGATGGCTCTGGCTTTTGCTTTTGCATCAGCTTTAGAAGATGCACCCCATGCTCTCAAAGATAATAACAAACGTGTTGGTCTGCCTTTGCTATCTTTTTCCGGCCCCTTCATATTACCCATTCTTGCTAAGAAACTAGCTCGTCTTGGGTTGTCGCCTGACTTTACTGGTGCTTTGAGTGTTCCGCCTGTTTGCGCTTTGTAAGATGCGCGACCTCTGGCGTTGAGACCACCGCTGGGGTTCTGTCCGGCTTTCCTTGTCCATGCTGGTGACTTTGCCATTACGCACTCTCTGCATCAACGCTCATAGATAACTGCTTATCTTGCATTGCTCTGCGTGACATAGGTACTTCCATTTGTTTTGCTGGTTTTGGCTTAGGAAGAACAACTTCTCTCTCAGCTGCCTGTGCTTCTGAAACAAACATATTTGTAAATGTTTTCCATAAATAAGCGCGTTTGTTTGTCATCGGCCCTTCAAGCACAAAGGTAGGTGCATCAGGTTCAATGTCATCATCATAGTCTATGTCTACAGTTTGTGGCTCTGAAGGGATTGCAATATTAACAGCAAGGTTAGTGTCCATTGCATCATGCATAATTCTTTCGCCGATGAAACGTGCGCCAAAATATTGCGCTTTACGAGGTTGCTTACGGATAGCATCGAAGTAATCCATAAATGTTTTAAGGTCTGAATACTCTTTCCATTCACCAACTTCAGGGAAGTCGTATCTATCCTTAATAACTATTTGACCATTTTCTTTGTACACATCAAATGTACCAAGACTGGTCTTTACCTGCTCTTCAAAAGACTGCACATCAAACCCCGGCCTACGCATTAAATTACCAAGGTTATATTTTTTATTGATGTCATCATAACCAAATGAACCAACAAAGCCTTCTTCCTTGTTAATAAAGTCAGGTACAAGATCATTGACCATGCCGCGCATTAGTTCAATAGCTTCACCAGATATATTATTTTCTGAGATAACTCTATCACTGCCATTAATAAACTCTGGAAGCATAGAGTTTATAACACCTCGAATATAAAACTGATGGTGCAGTTTCATATCTTTGAGCATAGCTTCGAGTGAAATAGGATTAGCCATGTTGAACTCTAAGCATATCTATAAAAAAAATTCAACGCACAATATCAAATAAACAACTGTAACCATATCCATTGTCCATATGCAAATGATCGTGATGCAATGAATCATGCATTGGAGTTAATACAGTATTAAAAAATTTACAGCCAGCTTTATATGCAGATTGCCAATCCTTTGATATTGGCACACCATCAATAGCCGTAACATCTATAGCTTTGCCAAAACTGTGCTGGCTTGGAAACATACTACTGCGTTGCTTGCGGCAAACATACCCACCAACATTATCAACCCTTTTTGCAGAAATATATTTTGCCCACATCCCAACATCTTTTGCTGTTGAACAAGACAATAAAACAGAAGGATAAAAGGTTGTTGTGTCAGTAGCGTATAAACGCACAGCTTCATCGATAGAACAAAGGCCAGAAGGAGATTGCACTTCCTTTACACGCCAACCCATAGACTGCAAATCATCAAAGCAGCTGGCAGATGCAACAAACGGAAACAAAAGTAACAATATAAATATTCGCATGATGCATATATGCTACAGAGTTCTGATGGGAATTGCAAGAGAGAAGGACGGGGTCGAGGGGTGGACGTTGCAGTTTTTGGGGCCACACCGCTATGTCAAGTCAATGCTCACCGTAATGTCGCCAGCGTGCATGTGCATGTGACGCTCGGGTGCCTTGAACCCAGCACGGTCTAGTATATCCTTGCTCGCTTCCAGCTGTACGTACTCACTCTTGGCACCCTGAGCAAGCTGCACTAGCCGTGCAGCGGCAGTCGTAGCGTTGATACCTAAACTCTCAGCCACTCGTTGCATCATATACGCTTGCACATGCTGCAACCGCAAAGCCTTACTGGCTGTCACTCTCCCACTCTCACCGCTTGCATATCCAGCTTCATGCGCGGCTTCTTTGATGCTACATCCTGTTGCTACGAGAGTATCAACCAGCCGCGCTTGTTTGCTGGTCACTGCAAGCTGTTTATTAGCCATCTACACATCCTCACTAATCATTGAACCCCCCCTAGATCCCCCCCTTGTACACTCCTTCGCCACGGCTTGTCAACGCACAAGCGAGAGCAAGCACTCACAAGCACTCACAGGAACGCTTCCTTGTGGTCACACCTCATCTCTGCCCTTTGCTCTCTGGTTGTGCGTCTTGTCACAGCAACCGTTCCTTCGTTTCTACAGCTTGGGCCTCCCCCCTGCGGATAGTCTGCATGCTGCACCCCAGCGTGCAGACGCTGCGCTGTCAAACCGTCCTCCGCACCACTTCTGGCTTTGCCAGAACCGTGAGGAGGTTTGATCTGCCCTCTGTGGCACAGCCCTTGCCTATCTACCGCAGGGGGTTTTCCCTGCACTGTAGCTCCAAAGGAGGTTCCTATGAGCAAGATTACTAACCATTTCGCTTCAGGCTTCGATTCAGTGTTCCCACAAGGAGATCGCTCTTCAATATATCTCACAAAGAACATAACTCGTAAGGCTGTTGAGCAAGCAAAGTGGCTCATCCACTCAAAAGAGAAAGACATTGCAGATCTCGAAGAAGATGGTGTCACTATCGCTGGTGCTGACGAGACAGGCACTGATGATACACTTCTCATCTGCCGCAAGTATGGTGCGGTGCGTGGCGCATTGCACTTCGATGACATCGCACTTGACCGTATCGCCGAGCGTATGGACAATCTTACCAATGAGATTACATACCTCAACAGCTTCATCGAACAGATGAAGGCAGCCTTCGAGCAATGCACTGGTGATACATTCACAGAGGCTAACAAGCCGCAGAGTCCAGTATCTTCTAAGAGATCAGCTGAACTCCGCAAAAGATTCAAGGCTGCATAGCAGCCTTGGCCTAGCCCTTCGGGGCTAGGCTACATAACCTTTCGACGTTTCTCCCACTCGGCTCGCAGATATTCTCCCTTCTGCGAGCCTCTTTTTGTGTTTGAATTGTGCACCCCTTCAATAGAGTAATCGTAACAACAGTGAAGATGCGCTGAACGAAATCGAATCATTTTTTATGGAGGCGAACATGGATTTATTTTGGATCGTATTTATTCTATCAACCATTCTTGGCACAGTAGGCTATGGCTTCTTTATCTATGAATTATTTGTAGCCATTAAAGATGACTTGAATAAATAGCTTTACCTTGGTGCAATAATGCACTACATTGTAGATACAAAGGAGGCAATCATGAACGATTTATCTACAACAAACTTCGCCATTCAAACTGAAAACGAATGGTCATTTCCAATCGACACATGTGATTTACATGCTGTCACAAACTTTGAATCAATAGACGTGCCACCATCGATGGCGCGTTGTATTGTACGCACTGATACCAATCAAGTGCTTGGTGTGCATGGTTCTAAATACAAAGCAATCAAGCACGATGATGTCGTAAACTCAGTGTTCGAGGCTGTCACTGCATCAGGCATATCGAATGACTATGACCACAAGGTCAATGTCTTTGACGATGGCGCAAAGATGCGCGGCATCATCAGGTTCAATGACCTGACAATCGAGCCAGCTGTCGGTGACACCATTGTATTCCAACTTACATTCTTCAACTCATACGATGG